>Ga0194049_1000036_pt1 | contig 56438 bp, 55 predicted proteins | sample JunL2225m_MetaG_FD_148665 | JGI IMG/M metagenome (GOLD analysis project Ga0194049, IMG submission 148665) | Anoxic zone freshwater microbial communities from boreal shield lake in IISD Experimental Lakes Area, Ontario, Canada - Jun2016-L224-25m | ecosystem: Environmental > Aquatic > Freshwater >... | reverse complement strand
GGGAACCCCCGCCGCCATACGAGGCTTCCAGAGCACTCACATCCAAGCCGTCGACGATAGCCACGACAAAACGCGCCAAGTGATCTTGTTCCAGCCATTCCTGCACAGGAATCACAAACGGCTGGTCGCGCTCAATGGGAATGAACTGGTTGCTCATGAAGGTAACCTCTGGATGGGTGGTGTCACTTTATCCTGTTTACGCTGGGGAAGCCAGACAGACTCCTAGCTTGGGAATCCCTACCGCCCCCAAGGAACCTCAAGCACTAGCTTGGGCACGGGGCCAGCGGAACCCCAAACCACTTACCCAAGCTGGTGCTCTCGTCGTTATACACAAGTCCCGCCAAACCGAAAATGCCGTCATTCCAGCAGGGATGCAGGAATCCAGTGCCATGGACGGTAACTCGCCGTTATGTAAGTGTTTGATTCAATATACACATTAACCCGCAGATTCACCTCCCTGTGACTGGATTCCGGCAGTCCATGCCGGAATGACGGGCTTCAACCACATTGTGTATAACGACGAGATCTGGTGCTTGGGGTTCCCAAACCGTTTGCCTCCCCACGCTGGAGCTTGCCTTGCCCCTGCCTGCCTGCGACAGGCAGTCAAAGCAAGCTTTGACACTTTTGCACAAATGCTACATAACATCCATTATGAACTTTATCCCCCCCGCCATTTCAAATCCTTGTCACCCGAAAATACGGCGAAAAGCAGGAAACACCCATCCATGTCCACTTATCAGCAAACCTCGTCACCGCATGGAAACCTTGCCACCCAAGCCACTGGGCCGCTGCTGCAACTCGACGGAGTCCGCTGCGGCTATCGTGAAGCGGGCGAATGGCGTGAAATTTTGCGCGGTGTCGATCTCATTGTCGGCGTAGGCGAACAACTCGCGCTCGTCGGCCTGAGCGGTTCGGGAAAATCCACTCTGCTGCACCTGCTGGGGGGCTTGGATGTGCCCAGCGCAGGCACCATTGCCTTCGATGGCACTGATCTGGCGGGGTTGGGCGAACCGGCCCGCAGTCTTTGGCGACGGCGGCACGTTGGTTTCATTTACCAGTTTTTCAATCTGATCCCGACCCTTAGCGTGTTGGAAAACGTGCTGCTGCCGCTGGAACTGAATGGGATTGGCGAACGGGCGGGGCGCGAGACGGCCTTGGATTTGCTGGCCGAAGTGGGTTTGGCTGACCGGGCAGGGAGTTATCCCGACCGGCTTTCCGGTGGCGAGCAACAGCGTGTCGCCATCGTCAGGGCGCTGGTCCACCAGCCGCAGTTAGTCCTCGCCGATGAGCCCACCGGAAACATGGATTTTGCGACGGGAGAAAAAGTGCTGGACCTGCTGGACCGGTTGGTCCGGGCGTTGGGCCGCACGTTGATCCTCGTCACCCACAGCCCGGAAGTGGCCCGCCGTGCGGACCGCGTCATTCGTTTGGTTGACGGACGTTTGAGCTTGGCCTAGGCATGGCAATTCTCGCACGGGCCAACCGCCGTCATTTTTTGCGCCATCCGTTGCAGTTGCTGCTGGCTATTGTCGGCGTGGCATTGGGCGTGGCAATGGTGGTTTCCATTGACTTGGCCGCCGAAAGCACCCATCGGGCGTTTGCGCTATCGATGCAGGCGTTGACCGGGCGCTACACCCATCATATCACCGGTGGCCCTGCCGGTCTGCCGGAGTCGTTGTTCACCCGTTTGCGCGTTACGGAAGGTTTGCGTGAAAGCGCCCCTGCCATCGAAGGCTATGCCACCGCCAACGGCGGGACATTGACATTGACGCTGGCGGGGTTCGATCCCTTCTCCGAGCGCAACCTTCGCAGTCGCTTTGTCAGGGCGGCAAGGGGGGATGAAGCGGTACGACTGTTGACCGAGCCGAACACGGTGATGGTGTCGGCGCTGACCGCCCGTCGCCTGGGAGTCCATCCGGGGGATGGCATGGAAATCACCGTCAACGGCCAACCGCACCGGCTCATCGTGGTGGCTTATGTCGAAGGCAATGAAGCGCCCGACCCGGCACTGGAAGGTTTGGTGATCGCGGACATTGCCACTGTGCAGGAATTGTTGGGACGAGTGGGCGTACTGGACCGAATCGATCTGATTCTTGGCGACAACCCGGAGCAAGAGCGGCACATCCGCAAGCTCTTGCCTCCCGGTGCGGAACTGGAAAGCGCTGCCGGACGCAACTCGGCGACGCAGAACATGACGGCGGCGTTTGAGCTAAACCTGCGGGCGATGAGCCTGCTTGCACTGTTGGTCGGCACTTTCCTGATCTACAACACGATGGCTTTTTCCGTCCTCCAACGCCGCGAATTGCTCGCCACATTACGCATACTGGGCGCAACTCGCGGGCAGTTGCTGCGGGAAATCCTGCTCGAAGCGGCGTTGCTCGGCCTGTTCGGGGGCCTGTTGGGGTTGGCATTCGGTGTATTGGCGGCGCAGGGCTTGCTGCAAATGGTCACCCGCACCATCAATGACATTTATTTTGTATTGACCGTCACCGAATTCATGCTTGACCCGATGATCCTGTTGCGCGGGCTTGCCTTGGGCATCGCCGCCGCCGTCATTGCGGCCTTGGGTCCGGCGCTGGAGGCGGCTTGGGCAACGCCCTTGGCATCGCGGGCGCGGTCGGGGGTGGAAAACACGGCCCGGCGTGGCTTGCCCTGGCTGGCGGTGGGAGGAATACTGGCTATGGTCATCGCCGCTGGCTTACTGCAAGCCGATAGCCCTGGCCTGATTCCCGCCATCGCCGGGGTATTCCTGTTATTACTCGGCTATGGCTTGCTGACTCCAATGTTATTGCTGGGTTTCGCCGCGTTTACGGTTGGCCTCGCCCGCTTGGGCAATGCTTGGCTGGTGCGTTTGGCCGTTCGCGGAGTGGCGGCGTCGGTCAGCCGGGCCGGGCTTGCCATTGCCGCACTGACCATTGCCGTGGCCGTCAGTGTCGGCGTCGGCTCGATGATTGAAAGTTTTCGCGGTACGATTGCCGAATGGCTGGATCAGATTCTCCAGGCCGACATTTATGTCGCCACCCCGTCCACCGCCGCCCGTTACAGCCCGCCCTTGCCGGATGGATTGCAGCAACAGTTGGGAAATATCAAGGGCGTGGACAGAACCGGCACGGGTCGGCGCATGGTCATTCCGACTTCACTCGGCGAAAGTGAATTGCTGGCTCTGGACCCGCCCTACCTGGACAAACCCGGCTTCCGCTTCAAACACGCGGATGGCAAAGCACTTTGGCTGGGCTTTCCGACGATGGAAGCGGTATTCGTCTCGGAACCTTATGCGCAAAGGCATGGATTAAAAGTGGGCGACCGTGTGGAACTTGCCAGCGACTCTGGACTGGTTGCCTTGCCCGTGGCGGGGATTTTCTTCGATTACCGCTCCGATCAGGGGTTGATCGTCATGCATAGGTCGCTTTATGACCGCTATTGGAAAGACGGGGTGAATACTTCGGTGGGGCTTTATCTGCAACCGGGCGCTGATGTGGGGGCGGTCAAGAGGGAGGTCGAACGTGTCCTTGCCGACGGGCGACAACCGCTATTGGTTCGCTCCAACCGTGAAATCCGCGCCGCGTCACTGGAAACCTTCGAGCGGACCTTTGCCATCACTCAAGTGTTGCGTCTTTTGGCCGTGGGCGTGGCGTTTGTCGGCATCCTCAGCGCTTTAATGGCCTTCCAATATGAGCGGCGGCGCGAACTCGCCGTGTTGCGGGCCACCGGCCTGACCCCGATGCAAGCAGGCGGGCTGGTGTTGCTGCAAACCGGCTTCATGGGTTTGACAGCGGGCTTATTGTCCATTCCGCTAGGGCTTGCCGTCGCGGTTGCATTGGTCAGGGTCATCAATCTGCGTTCCTTCGGTTGGACCATGGATCTGATGGTTTCGCTGCCGCCTCTGTTTGCCGCCGTGGCCTTGGCCGTGGTCGCCGCGTTGCTGGCCGGCCTTTATCCCGCCTACCAAGTCATGCGGGTGGAACCGTCGGCTTCGTTGCGGGAAGAATGATTCCGTTTAAACATCCAGCGGTGACATTTGTAGGGTCGAATTCATTCGACCATGGGCGGCTGAAGCCGCCCCTACATTTAATATTTATCATAGAATTTGGAATAGGCATGAATTTTAAATTTTGGCTCATCGGCATTATCTTCACTATAACCCTGATTTCGTGCAGCCAACAGGAGCAAACCGGCGAAGGGGTTGCGGCGGCATTGCGCGAACCGGATTACGCCGGTTTCGAGCGGGCTTATGCGCCCAAGCCATTCAATTTCCCTGCGGATCATGGGCCGCACCCGGATTTCCGCGACGAGTGGTGGTATGTCACCGGCAATCTGGACGGTCCCGACGGGCGGCGCTTCGGTTTCCAGATTACTTTCTTCCGTCATGGGCTGAAACGCGGCAACCCCAATCGGGCTTCAAATTGGGCGGGCCAGGATGCCAATATGGCGCATTTTGCCCTGACCGATGTGGAAGGGCAAAAATACACTTCTTTTCAAAGAATATCGCGCAGCGCCATAGGCTTGGCCGGCGCACAAGCCGAACCGTTCAAGGTCTGGCTGGATGACTGGCGCATGGAAGCGGCTGCGGGCGGCGGTTTCCCTTGGCACTTTCGAGCCAGTCAAGACGGGATTGAACTGGATTTGGAATTCGACCCGCGCAAGCCTCCTGTATTGAACGGCAACCAAGGCTTGAGCCAAAAAAGCGCCGAACCGGGCAATGCCTCCTATTACTATTCCATCACCCGCATGGGTGCGAAGGGCATGTTGAAACTGTCGGGCAAGGAAATTCCGGTCAATGGCCTGGCTTGGCTGGACCGCGAGTGGAGCACCAGTATGTTGGCAGACTACCAAGCCGGTTGGGATTGGTTTTCCTTGCAACTCGACGATGGCACGGACCTGATGTATTTCCGCCTTCGCCACAAGGACGGCACGGATGACACGACCAGTTCCGGTGCGTTAATTGCCGAGGATGGGCATTCCACCCGTCTGGCCCGCGAGGAAGTGACCGTTGCAGCCCTAGGTTCGTGGGAAAGCCCGGCGGGCGGGCGCTATCCATCGGGTTGGCGATTGGCTATAAAACCCACCCGTCGAATCATTGAAGTCCGTCCGGTGCTGGCCGACCAAGAGTTTCGCCATGATGCCCGTTATTGGGAAGGCGCGGTGGACGTTTTTGACGCAGCCACCGGCAAACCAAACGGACGGGGCTATGTGGAACTGACCGGCTACGCGCCGGGGAAAGTGGAAAAGAGTGGCGATTAGACTTAATCGGAAACCTTGTGATCTGTAGTGAGTAGCCCGGATGGAACGAAGTGGAATCCGGGTTTTCGAGCTATTACCTTCCCGGATTCCGCTTCGCTTCATCCGGGCTACGCTGGCTACAGCGGTCGGTTACGCGGCGCTGGAGCGCCAGGGCAGGCATTCCCACGCTGGAGCGCTCGCCGTTATACACAAGTGTAAGAGGCCCGTCATTCCGGCATGGACTGCCGGAATCCAGTCACAAGGATGTGAACCTAGGGGCTGGCAACTTACCTGAATCAAGCACTTGTGCAAACGGCAAGTTACCGTCCATGGCTCTGGATTCCGGCATCCATGCCGGAATGACGGCGTTTTTTGGGTCGGCGGGACTTGTGTATAACGACGAGCGCTGGAGCGTGGGAACGAGAGAGAATTTGATGACTGGCTGGGTCGTCGGCTGCATGCAGTGGTTAGACCGCCGCACCAAGTACCTCAAGTGTGGCGGTTGATGAGGTTACCCACCCCAAGTAAAGCGGAACTGCCGTTTCGCGCCGGGCGAGCTCCAAGCTACCGCGAGCTGCGTCAATACCCATGATGCTGGAAAAGTGCATAAAATCACTCCAGCTTTGCTCGTCTGCCAGTTCGTCGAATGACTGAATGAGCATCACGGCATAGTGAGCTGAAAAGCGTCTAGCTTCCCTCAAGGCGGATGCTGTGCGATGGAGAAGCTGGTAGCGAATGTCCGAGACGTCTGCGCCAGGAATGCCCAAATCTCTTTGCAACGCCTCAAGTCTGAGGGGCTTGTTACTCCGCCCCGGGGTCTTCTTTTTGAGCCACTCCGCAACGATATCATCGAACTTCTCGCCTGCTTTTGCTTCGACAGTCATTGACGTAAATGAGTCACGGGTTCGGAGCAACGCCCACAGATCGTTCTGAGAGGGATGTCCACCTCCTTCGAACTCAACTTGATGCTCTGGAAGGCCAATCAAGAGTGACGATCCAGAAAGTTCTGGCGTCGAATCAATGACAGCTTGGACTTCTGGGGGTAAACCCCGTTCAGATCTCCGCGCCGCCTCCCATGAGACGGCCATTTCAAGCGCAGATCGATGGCGCTTCCACTGCTTGATCGGATCCTTCAAGAGGCGCCGCCAGTCAGTTGGTCCCAATGTTGGTACGTATAATCGATTCACAGTTCGCCCCTCCACAGCGGTCTAACGCCCCCGTTTTCTGGTTCCCACGCTCCAGCGCTCGTCGTTATACACAAGTCCCGCCAAACCGAAAATGCCGTCATTCCAGCAGGGATGCAGGAATCCAGTGCCATGGACGGTAACTCGCCGTTATGTAAGTGTTTGATTCAAGATGCACATCAACCCGCAGATTCACCTCCCTGTGACTGGATTCCGGCAGTCCATGCCGGAATGACGGGCTTCAGCCACTTGTGTATAACGACGAGCGCTGGAGCGTGGGAACAAGAGAACAAGTGCGACACCGACTCGGTTTTTAAAACCGAGTCGGTTTTTTGTTTCAATGCAAAGCCACTGCCGGTGCCTTAGCCGCCTTGCGCTCTGCCAAGCGGCGGAAATTGCCGAGTGAAGTGAGGTGGAAATAAATCCACGCCAATCCGCCAGTCTTGAAAAGCTCCTGAATCTTATCCGCATCCAATTGGGTCAGGGCGGCTTCGTCGACGGCCCATAACCCGGTAAGGGTATAGGCTTTGCCATCTGCCGTGGTGGCTTGGGCTTGATGCTCCTTCAATAACCCCCATTCCACCAGTTTGCCGCAAAAGGCAACTGTGCGCTGCGACTGTAAGTTATAGTCAGTCAGAAAATTCAGCGTTTGCTTCAGGAAAGTCGAAGGCTGGTCGCCAATGAACAAGGGTTCGCCCTGTTCTTGCCCCAACCAAGGGCAGGATTCATCCACGCAGACCCAAGGCTTCTCAAGATTTTCCGGGTTTTCACCGAGTACAAAAGGATAGCGGCGCACGAAAGCAGGGACATAGCTGGATTTCCACAACTGCCCTTCATCAAGAAAAAGATTTTCCGCGTTTTCCATGCCCAATACCGCGACCGGGCTATAGGTGTTGTTTTCGGCGCGGGAGAATATGATAGGGTATTCGTGACAGCTTTCGCTGAACTCCACCCCAACCAAGGGTACGGAATTGGTATGGGAGGCAAAGCTTTGGTCAGTCGCGCTTCCAAGCTTTAAATCACCATGTCGCTGCGGGTTGAGTACGGTGATTTGGCGGTAAAATAACAAGGTAAGATTATTGTCGGTGTTTTGCTGGTCTTCTGACATGTTTTTTTCCTTATGCGGTGGTTTCATGGTAATTTCATCCCATTACTTGGTGTAGGGATGTGGAAAATAAATAGGGGTCTACGCGCTTACCCGTCCCGGCGCACGGCAAAGCCAGCGAATTCTCCTCTGGGTGTCTCGTCCGTTGCTTTCAACTCCTCTACGCTCGCCCATTTTGGCCCCCTTTCACACCAAGCTATGAAAGCGCCCATGCTGAATTTATCCCCTTCTGCGAGAATCTCGACACTGCCGTCCGTTTTGTTGCGGACCCAGCCAACTATTCCAAGCGACATGGCTTTATCGCGGGTCGATCCGCGGTAGTTTACGCCTTGCACCCTTCCTGTCACTATCATATGCACTCGTCTTTGCACGGCTCACCTAGCTATTTTACAAGTTTCAACAAGTAAAAGGGTATTGTAGGGGCGGGTTCCAAACCCGTCCAACAACCTACAACGCAACAAAGGCGGGTTTGGAACCCGCCCCTACAAATATTCCTAGTTAATTTGAAAATGGAACCCTATTTTCGCAGGGAAAGCTTTGCGACTTCCAAATTTAAATTTTTGATCATTTAAAAAGTCTGTTTCCTGATGATCCAACAGTAGTGGATTCTCGGGTTGCGCTCAAAATCCTTGGCGATGGTTTTGGCACTGATATTATCCACAACCAAACCTTCCAAGGCATCCGTGTCCAGTTTAAATTTGCGAAAGTTGGTGGAGAAGATTAACAGCCCGCCAGGCGTTAGCAAGCGGACGACCTTGCGTATAAGCCCCACATGATCCCGCTGAATGTCGAATGCATCACCCATGCGCTTGGAATTGGAGAAGGTGGGCGGGTCCAGGAAGATCAGGTCAAACTGATTGCCGCGTTTTTCCAACTCGGCATCCAGCCAGGCTAGGCAATCGGCTTGGATGAGTTCGTGGTGATAACCTTTGATACCGTTCAGGTCCAGATTCCGCCGCGCCCAATCCAAGTAAGTATGCGACATGTCCACGCTGGTTGTCGAACTGGCCCCGCCCAAGGCCGCATGGACGGTCGCCGTTCCGGTATAGGCAAATAAATTAAGAACATGCTTATCCTTGGCCAAATGCTGGATCATCACCCGGGTTGGCCGATGATCCAGAAACAGGCCGGTGTCCAAGTAGTCTTCAAAATTGACCCAGAAATGGCAGCCGCCTTCATCCACCTGATGAAAGCGGGCCGCTTCGGCCAGCTTTTCATACTGGGCGGAACCCTTTTGCCTGCGGCGTATCTTGAGGATAATTTGTTCAGACGGTATTTCCAGCACTTCCGGCATCACCGACAGCGCTTCCATCAATCGAATCTCTGCCTTGGCGGGATCGATGCTGGCGGGTGCCTCGTATTCTTGCACATGCAGCCAGGTCAGTTCGCTTTGGTACAGATCCACCGCCACCGCATACTCAGGAAGGTCGGCATCATAAAGCCGGTAACAAGTCACCCCGTTTTTCCTCGCCCACTTGCCCAAGTTTTTTAAATTTTTACGCAAGCGGTTGGCAAACATTTCCGCCCCCGGCCCGGTTTCCGCCTTTTTAGCCAAACTATTGGCACGGCGCATTAATTGCCGGGCTTTGCGGGTTTCCTCGGACAGGCCGGATTCATCCTCATGGGGAGTGAAATAGCGTTCGGGTTCAATCTCGAAATTGAACAGTTTGCACTCAATGGCCCCATTATAAAGTTTGTAGGATTTCCGGGCGCGAATCCCCAGTTTGAAAGCCATCTCCGGGTTGCCGGTCAACACGCTGGCCTGCCAACCTTGGAAATGGGTTCTCAATAGCTCGCCCAGTTCGGTATACAAACCGACCAGGCCATCCTCATCGCCTAGCCTTTCGCCGTAAGGGGGGTTGACCACCAGAAGCCCGTTGGGGCGATGGGGCCGGGCTTGCGCCGCCTCTTGTTTTTCGACATGGATGAATCCATGCAGCCCGGCCCTTTCTATATTGTCCAAGGCGGCATGGACGGCCCTGCGGTCCAAGTCGTAGCCGGTGATGGAGGGCAGGTTTTGCAAACCTGCTTCGCGGCGGGCTTGCGCTTCTTCCAGCAAAGTTTCCCAAATGTCGTCGCGATGATTTTTCCAACCTTGGAAGCCGAAAAAGTCCCGTAACAGGCCTGGTGCAATATCGGCTGCCATCCAAGCGGCCTCGACCAGCAAGGTTCCCGAACCGCACATGGGATCGACCAGCCCGCCACCTGCTTGCGCAATGTCGGGCCAACCTGCCCGCAGCAGGATCGCGGCAGCCAAGTTTTCCTTTAGCGGGGCAACCCCTCCCTCCAACCGATAGCCGCGCTTGTGCAGGCTTTCACCGGAAAGGTCCAGGGCGATGCTGGCAATATCTTTGTCCAAATAAACATTGACCCGGATGTCGGGGCGGTCCAAACGCACCGAAGGGCGAATGCCGCACAATTCGCGGAACTGATCGACGATGGCATCCTTGACCTTTTGCGCCCCGTATTGAGTGTGGGTGATGCGTGATCGGGAGGAAGCAAAGTCCACCGCCAATGAGGCATCGGGAAGCATCAGCACGGCCCAGTCGATTTCGCTGATGCCGTCGTAAAGCTGCTCGGGGGATTCGGCGGGGAAGCTCCCTAATTTCAGCAGGATGCGATTGGCCAAGCGCGACCACAGGCAGGCCCGGTAGGCGGTTTCAAGCTCGCCGGAAAAGGAAGCACCGGCACGGCCCTCTTTGACATCCTCCGCACCTAAGCTGCGCAGTTCATCGGCGAGTAAAAGTTCCATCCCCAATGGGGCGGTGGCAAAATAAGATTGATTGTTCAACAGTCTTCCGTCGATCTGGATAAAGGGGGGAGTGTGTCAATAGATGAAGCCCGGACGCAGTATCCAAAACCGTTGCATATTGAATTCGTTTTGTAGGCGCTCACGTTCAAGTTCTCTGTGTTGCTGCTGGATTTGCTGTGATTGGGTCTGCAATTCATCGACTAATTTCGTTTTGTCTTTTTGGTATTTTTCTTGGAGATTGGTCAATTGTCGCTTATTGTCCGGCGGGGCAAACTCTTCAGCCGGCCTGCCGGTGACCAAGGCCGACCTGAGGATCAACAGATCGTTGATAAACCGTTGCCTGGCTTCCGGGGTAAAGTCAAAATGAGTGCCAAATCCCGCCTGCAAGTCTTTGACCCTGGCAATTTCCTGGTCCACCAAACGCAAGTGTTCTTGTTGCAATTCGCGGCAGTTGACGGGGTTGCCCAATTCTTGCCGCTGCCGCTCTTTTTCCCCCGCCACGGTTCCGACGACGCCGGGAGGGGGCCGGTAGCCGAAGCGGGTGTCGCCGGCATTGTCGACCCATTTATACAAGGTGGCTGCCGCGGCAAACCGTGGTTCAAGCCCCACGCCGATCATGATGAGAAAGGCGAAAGCGCAACGACAGATTATCCCATTCACTTCTTAATATCCAACACCAGATCGCGAACCGTTGCAACACCGCCAATTTCGCGTATCGCCCCGTCAAACTGCTTGAACAAGTCATCCACTACGGGTTCCCCGAGTCCGCCGGCACTCACGGGAAAATCATCTTCGTGGGCGGAGCGCATCGCGTCCAACACATCCAATACGGCAATGGTGGAAAAATCACGGGCGGGGGCGAAGGTCTCAGACTTGCCATCAATGGCCATGATAAAGCCTTCGTCCGTCAAGACCTGCAACAAATCATCCACGCACAGTTCCGGCAACTCCAGGCGCGTTGCGAGTTCGCCGATGCTCCACGGCGGGTCTCCATGGAAAAAACGACGGCCAATCAAGACCATGAGCAACAAGCCCAAACGATCAAACAACTTGGAACTGAGCCGTGCCTCGCCATGGCGCAGGGACAAATAGCGCGGGTGCTGATGGAAAAAACTCACCTGCACGCCTAATAACACGATCAGCCAGCTTAGGTAGACCCAAACCATCAAGAGAATGAGTATCGCGAATGTGGAATAGACCGCATTATACTGGGCGGAACTGGCCATGAAGGTGGCGAAAACCCAACCCGCGAGCTTCCAAGACAAGCCAGCCATCACCCCGCCGACTAGGGCCGAACGGGTATTGACCCGCGCATCGGGTATCAATTTGTAAATGAAAGTGAAAGCGGCAATGATGAATAGACTGGGCAGCATCGGCTGGAGGACTGCCAGCAGCGGACTCATCATACCTTGGACTTCTTGCGAGTCGGGGATGCGATGAAACAACTCGTTCATACCGCCAAAGGCGGAAAACACCAACAAGGGGCCAACCAGTATGAAGCTCAGATAATCGCTGAGACGTCGCACCAGGCCGCGAGAAAGCTTGGCTCTCTTTCTCCAGATAAAGTTGAAAGATTCTTCGATTTTTTCCAGCAGGGAGATGCTGGTGTAAAGCAAGGACAATAATCCGACCGAACCCAACAGGCCGACATCCAATCCCCTGACCGCGTTGAGTATGAACGTAGCGACTGACTCTTTTTTTTCACCCAAGGGGTCGAGGACTTCCATAATGATAGGTTCCAGGTAAGCATCCGCCCCGAAAGCCTTGAGCACCGAAAAACTGACCGCCAGCAAGGGAATCAGCGCCAGCAGGCTGGTGTAAACCAAGCTCATCGCCCGGTAATCCAGCCCGCCTTCCTTAATTTGGCGGAAAACCGCGTAAGCAAAACGAAACAGGCGGGTAGCCCAACCCCGTATCGTCTCAACCGTCCGCCTTGAGGTTACAGGAAACGTATTCAGCTTGTTTTCCCCTTTGGTCTGGTCAATGGTCAATTCCATCCTAATTTAAAAAGTTACCTGCAAGGGCGGCTTTAGCCGCCCATGGGCGAATGCATTCGCCCCTGCAAAATTTGGTGATTATGCGGGAATGGGTTGATCCCTCCCGACAAACCGTCAATCGGCAACCGGACTTTCCAGTTCGGCCCGGCATGTGGCCAACTGCTGCCGATAACGTGAGGCGGTTGTGGCGACCTTGCGGGCAGCGCTTTGCAGCGATGGGTTGCCCCGCCAAGTGCCACGTCGATAGCCTCCTTGCCCTTCATGATAAGCCAGATATTGATTGTACGCATCGTTTTTGCCCGGCCCTGACTCAAGCGTACCCATCATCATTTTCTTGGAAAATCGAACACATATTATTCCATGTTTGATTGTATTTCTTTGGCAAAAAACTATTTCGGTGTATATTTCTCAAATGATACGACCTCAAGCGGGATTAACCATGGCAGAAACCAACCCAAACCCCCAGCCCGTCGCCGACGGACTGTTGAAAGCCCCGACCGGCATCAAGGGCCTGGACGAAATCACTGGCGGCGGCCTGCCGCAGGGCCGCCCGACCCTGGTCTGCGGCGGCACCGGCTGCGGCAAGACCCTGCTGGCCATGGAGTTCCTCGTGCGCGGGGCGATGCAATTTGACGAGCCCGGCGTGTTCATGTCGTTCGAGGAAAAGTCCGGCGAGTTGTCGAAAAACTTCGCCTCTTTGGGTTTCGACCTGAATGAATTGGTGGGCCAAAACAAGCTGGCCATCGACTATGTGCATATCGAACCGAGTGAGATCGAAGAAACCGGCGAATACGACCTAGAGGGGCTGATCATCCGCTTAGGCTACGCCATCGACACGTTAGGCGCGAAGCGCGTCGCGCTGGACACCATCGAGGCGTTGTTCTCCGGGCTGTCCAATGAGGCAGTCCTGCGCTCGGAACTGCGCCGATTGTTCCGCTTCCTGAAAGACAAGGGCATCACCGCCATCGTCACTGGCGAACAGGGGGAGCGGACCTTCACCCGCTTCGGGCTGGAGGAATATGTCGCCGACTGCGTCATCTTCCTCAACCACACCGTCAGCCAGCAGATTGCCACGCGCCGCCTGCGCATCGTCAAGTACCGGGGTTCCGCCCACGGCACCAACGAATACCCGTTTTTGATCGACCGGCAGGGCTTTTCCGTCATGCCGATCTCCTCGATCGGCCTTGACCACCCGGCTTCCACCGAACGCATCCCCACCGGCATCCAGCGCCTGGACGCCATGCTGGGCGGCAAAGGCTACTACCGAGGCAGCAGCATACTGGTCAGCGGCACCGCTGGCACTGGAAAGACCAGTCTGGCCGCGCATTTTGTCGATGCCGCCTGTAGGCGCGGCGAGCACTGCCTGTATTTCGCCTTCGAGGAGTCGCAAAACCAGATTATCCGCAACACGCACTCCATTGGCCTCGATCTGGGCCAGTGGGTAGCCCAAGGTTTGCTCCAATTCCACAATGCGCGGGCCACCCTGTTCGGTTTGGAGATGCATCTGGTCGCCATGCACAGGGCGATTGACGTATTCAACCCTGCCGTCGTCGTCGTCGACCCGATCTCCAACCTAGTGGCGGCGGCGACTGAGGCCGAAGTCAAGTCGATGCTCTGCCGCATGATTGATTATCTAAAGATGAAGCAGATCACCGCCTTCTGCACCGACCTGACCTCGACTGGCGGTAGATTGGCGTGGACCCAAGTCGGCATTTCGTCGCTGATGGACACTTGGCTGCTGTTGCAAGCCATGGAAACCAGCGGCGAACGCAACCGTGGCCTGTACATCCTCAAATCCCGGGGCATGGCGCATTCCAATCAGGTGAGGGAATTCATCCTCACTGATGAGGGCGTGCAACTGCGGGATGTCTACATCGGCCCCGGCGGCGTGTTGACCGGCTCGGCCAGGGATGCCCAGGAAGCCAGGGACAAGGCCGAGTCCCTAGATGGCCAACAGGAAATCGAACGCAAGCGGCGCGAGATCGAACGGAAAAAAACGGCCATAGAAGCGCAGATCAACGACCTGCACACCCAATTTGAAGCCGAGAAGGATGATTTGGACCGGCTTATCGCCAAGGAAAAACAGCGGGGTGAAACGCTGGCCTTGGACAACCGGGCCATGGCCAAGGGCCGGCAGGCGGACGAACTGACTGACCAACAATGACGAACGTAGAGAACAGCAAAATGACTAACCAGCCAACAACCAGCGAAGCGAAATGGCTGCTCAGGCTTTATGTCGCCGGGCAGACCCCCAGGGCCATCACCGCCTTTGCCAATTTGAAAAAGATTTGCGAAGACTATTTGGATGGAGGCTACCAGATTGAAGTGATCGACCTGCTGGTGAACCCGACCCTCGCCAAAGACGACCAGATTCTGGCCTTGCCGACGCTAGTGCGGAAACTCCCGGAACCGGTGAAGAAAATCATCGGTGACCTCTCCAACACCGAGCGGGTGCTGGTGGGGTTGGACATACGGCCTATTATTTAACTGATGTTAGTTTTGGAGCGTCAAAGCTTGCTTTGACCGCCCGTCGCAGACGGGCAGGGCAAGGCAAGCCTTGCCAGTCAAAGCAAGCTTTGACGCTCCAATCCTAGGTCGCTGCGTAACATCAGTGAATTATTATCGAGGGAAACATGAACCAGAAAACCGACGCTGAAACCCCACCGGTTCAGGATTCCACCGAGGCATTCGAACTCGCGATGAAGGAATCGGGCCAAGGGCACTATGTCCTTAGGCTGTATGTGGCGGGCATGACCCCCAATTCGCAGCGGGCCATTGAGAATGTGCAAAAGATTTGCGACGAGCACATGCAAGGGCACTTTGAGTTGGAGATCATCGACGTCTATCAGCAACCCATCTTCGCCAAGGAGGGGCAGATCGTCGCCGCCCCCACGCTGGTCAAGGAACTCCCCCCGCCCTTGCGCAAATTCATCGGCGACATGTCGCAAACCGAGCGGATTCTGGCCGGGTTGGATTTGCGCAAGAAGGATTAAGCGATGTTATGCATCGTTCCCACGCTCCGCGCTCGCCGTTATGCACAAGTGTAAGAGGCCCGTCATTCCGGCATGGACTGCCGGAATCCAGTCACAGGGAGGTGAATCTGCGGGTTTGCCCGTTGCCAAGCTCCTGCTCTCATCGTTATACACAAGTCCCGCCGAGCCAAAAATGCCGAGCTATTGCAACCCGGAGGGTTGCCAGCAAAAGCCTAAGGGTTGAGCGAAGCGACACCCCCGGATAATGCGGAAAAAAGACCCACGACCCCGGAGGGGTCGCAGCAATCGGCCCATGAACCTAGGCACTCTTCCAAAAACGCTACAAATGCTAGGTTCAGACTGGTGGTATCCTAAGGCCGCGCAGGAAAGACTGCGGCCCCTCCGGGGTCGATGTTTTATTCGGTTTGCCGTCCGGGGGTGTCGCTTCGCTCAACCCCCGGCTAATGGCTTGAACCCCTTCGGGGTTCTGCTGCTCCCGCAAAGACTTGTGTATAACGATGAGCAATGAGCGTGGGAACGATATAAAATGTTGATAAACGTAATAATTAAATGCCAACCGACAACCGATCAAAAAAAGAGCTTCTGGCTGAAATAGAGAGACTCCGCTTCCGCCTTGAAGAAGCCGAGGAAACCCTGCAAGCCATCCACGGCGGCGAGGTGGACGCGCTTGTCGTTTCCTCCGTGTCAAGGGGGGGGCAGGTTTTCACGTTGCAGGGGGCCGAACACCCTTACCGCGTCTTGGTGGAAACCATGAACGAGGGGGCCGCCTTCCTCGCCAACGACGGCGTGGTCGTTTATTGCAACCGGCAACTGGCGGACATGCTGCAAGTGCCGATGGAAAACCTCACCGGATCTCTGTTGGGAGCCTATGTGGCATCCGAAGACCAAGCCTTGGTGGCTGACTGGGTGGAAAACACCACGCGCCGGGGTGATCGGTATGAAGTTACCCTGAAGACCGCGACGGGAAACCGCATGCCGGTATTGTTTTCCTGTGCTGCCGTCGAACTGGCGGGCCGGCCGGGGGTGAGCGTGGTGGTCGCCGACATCAGCGATTGCAAACACGCCGAAGAAGCGATACGCGAGAGCGAAAGCCGTTTTCGCACCATGGCAAACGCAGCCCCCGTGCTGATCTGGGTTGACGGGGCAGACCGACGGCGTACTTGGGTTAACCAAGTATGGTTGGACTTTACCTGCCGCACACTGGGGCAGGAACAAGGCAATGGCTGGACTAAGGGTGTGCATCCTGACGATTTGAATCGTTGCCTGGCTACCTACGCCAGTCATTTTAAATGGCGGGAAGCGTTTCGGATGGAATTTCGTTTGCGACGCCATGATGGCAAGTATCGTTGGCTGGTCAACCACGGTGTGCCACTGATTGACGGACAAGGTAATTTCACCGGCTACATCGGTTCCTGCATCGACGTTACGCAAGCCAAGGAGTTGACCAATGATTTGCGTAAAACCTTGAACAGCCTCTTCGATGAATCTTCTCGATTGCAGACCCTGCTGGCAACCGCCAGCGACGGCATTCACATCTTGGACAAAACAGGCAATGTCGTGCAGTTCAGCGATTCATTTGCACACATGCTGGGCTATACCCATGCAGAAACGACCCGACTGAATGTGGCCGATTGGGAGATTCAAATACCTAAAACTCAACTGCTTGATGAGATAAACAGGCTAATCCAGCACCCTGCCAAGTTTGAAACCCGGTATCGCTGCAAGGATGGCTCGATCATTGACGTGGAAATCAATGCCAAAGGCGTGAAACTGGAGGGGGAGCACTATTTATACGCCTCGGCGCGGGACATCACCGAACGCAAGAAAGTCCAAGACCGGCTCAATCGGTTGATGCTCGAACAACAGGCGATGCTGGACAACGGACTGGTCGGCATCCTGAAATTGCGGGACAGGCATATCATATGGAAAAACAAAGCGCTGGAACACATTTTCGGCTATGGGCCAGGCGAGATGGAGGGGCAGTCGAGCAGGGTTTTGTTCTCGGACGATGCCGCCTATCAAACGATTGGCGACAGTGCCTACCCAATAATCAACGCCCATGGCACTTACCGGACTCAACTGGAGATGGTGCGCAAGGACGGGGAAAAACTCTGGATGGATATCAGCGGGGCAAAGTTGTCCGATGCGGATGGCGAATCCCTCTGGGTGCTGGCTGACATTACCCCCATCAAGAAATATCAAGACAAAATCGAGCACATTGCCTTTCACGATAGTTTGACGGCTTTGCCCAATCGCTTGCTGGTGGCCGACCGGTTGCTTCAGTCCATGGCCCAAGCGGAACGGTCGAATCAAATGCTGGCCGTTTGCTACCTGGACTTGGACAATTTCAAATCCGTCAACGACAGCTTTGGCCGTGTCGCCGGGGACAAGTTGCTGATCGAGATTGCCCGCCGGTTGCAAGCTTCCATCCGGGCGAATGACACGGCGGGCCGTTTGGGCGGGGACGGGTTCGTGCTGTTGCTGACCGGTTTGAATAATGTCGGTGAATACCAACTGGCGCTACAACGAATCATCGAAGCCATCAACCAACCGGTGGTGATTGATGCGACACTGGAGGTGACGGTCACCAGCAGCCTTGGCATTGCGCTGTTTCCGCAAGATGCCATCGAGCCGGCCACCCTGCTGCGCCAAGCCGACCAGGCCATGTATGTCGCGAAGCAGTCGGGCAGGAACCGCTACTCCATGTTCGCTGCGAATCAGGATGCCGCGATGAAAACCGGGCAAGAGAACTTTGCGGGCATCCGCCACGCTCTGGATCGGCATGAGTTCGTGTTGCACTACCAGCCCAAGGTCAATATGAAAACCGGTGCCGTGACGGGTGCCGAGGCGCTGGTCCGCTGGCAACACCCCGAGCAGGGTTTGTTGCTGCCTGCCTCATTCCTGCCCATCGTCAAAAACCATCCTTACGGCATTGAACTGGGTGAACGGGTCATCGACGCGGCATTCGCCCAACTGGCCGAATGGCACGGGCAGGGGTTCGACATCCCCATCAGCGTGAATGTCGGTGGTCAGCAATTGCAAAGCGACGGCTTCGCGCGGCGACTACGCGAACGGTTTGCCGCCCACCCTGCCGTCCGGCCCGGCCAGCTTGAACTGGAAGTGTTGGAGTCTTCCATCTGGGGGGACGTGGACAATGCCTCCAAGGTCATGCAAGCCTGCTGCAAGATCGGCGTGCATTTCGCCTTGGATGACTTCGGCACTGGTTATTCTTCGCTCGCTTACCTAAAGCGCCTGCCTGTGGACATCTTGAAGATCGACCAGAGCTTCATACGCGACATGCTGAATGACCCGGAAGACCTTTCCGTTGTTGAAGGCGTGATCGGGCTGGCCAAGTCCTTCCACCGTCAAGTGATCGCCGAAGGCGTGGAAACGGCAGGCCAGGGCGAACGGCTGCTGGCGCTGGGCTGCGACTTGGCGCAGGGCTATGCCATCGCCCAACCGATGCCGGGGGCAGAATTGCCGGGGTGGGCGGCTGCTTGGCAGCGGAATTCGGTTTGGGCGGCTTAAGACAGGTAGCCCCAAGCCTGAGCTTGGGAACTAGCGAAAGTAATGCGGGAATGCAAGGCTTGCCTTGTGAGGGCGTTCAGACGCTGCGGCTTTCAATTGCCACCGAATTAGCGAAACTTCTGTGATCGGATTGCTGTCAGAATATGAAAATAAACGATACTTGAATCTAAAATCATGTCCAATCGAAGCATCGGCCTAGATGACAGGCTGTACCAATACCTTCTTTCCGTGTCGTTGCGCGAGCCGGAAATTTTACGCCAATTGCGTGAGGAAACCGCTGCCATCCCGCAGGCGGGAATGCAAATATCCCCGGAGCAGGGCCAATTCATGGCCTTGTTGGTCAAGTTGACCGGCGCAGTCAGGGTCTTGGAAATCGGCGTGTTCACCGGATATAGCTCCACTGCCTTTGCCTTGGCCTTGCCGGAACATGGCAGGATCACGGCCTTCGATATCAACGAAGAATGGACTTCCGTGGCCCGGCGTTACTGGGAGTTGGCGGGCGTGGCGGACAAGATCGACCTACGGCTAGGCCCAGCCATCGATATTCTGGATGATCTGATTGCCGGGGGCCAAGCCGTTGGAACCTATGATGTTGCCTTTATCGACGCGGACAAGGAAAATTATGACGGCTACTATGAGCGGGCTTTGCAGTTGCTGCGGCCCGGCGGACTGTTGCTGATCGACAATGTATTGTGGGGCGGAAGCGTCGCAGATGAGGCAAAAGATGATGTGGACACCGCTGCGATTCGCGCCCTGAACCGGAAAATCCATACCGATGGGCGGGTTGAAATCAGCCTTTTGCCGGTTGCGGACGGGGTGACTTTGGCCATGAAATTGAACGAAGCCCCACGCCATTAAAGTCCACCCTATCGGCAATCATTCTTCCCGTCCAGGCAAAGGCCGATCCGTGCGTATTTCGCGTTGCCAAGCGACAGCGTCATTAATTTCAAAGAAAGGGTTTCGTTTAGCCAGCTTAATTAGACAATCGCCGATTTTTTGCCGACGTTGTTCTTCGGTTAATAGTTTATCAGAATTATAATTGGATTTCTGCTGCTTATATTTTAAGAACATAATGAAATCTAGGATCTCGACCTGTAGGTTTTCCGGTAAATTAGTTAAGTGCTGATTGATGGATTCTTTAATGCTCATAAATGTGCCTCGTTGGCTTGGTTTTCAGTTTCTAGGTAGTCAACCGTTACTCTCTGAATACCCACAAAATCAAGATAACCGCTCTGTTCATTTTCAGCTTCCAAACAAAGTTCAACAGCTTATTTAATGCGTTCCATGAGATCGTCAAGGGATTTTGCTTGGGTATGGCAACCGGGCCGCAAGGTGGGTACTGAAGCAATATAATAACCTTCAGTATCTTGTTCAATGACTACATTTAATTGTTTTTTCATGATAGTATCATTTGGAATTATGAAAAGAATGCGGATTGAATGAGTATCGCACGAACGGTGCGGTTCTTTCTTCACAGCAAACTACGACCCTGATCGTTCCGACCTAGAGGGGATGTAGAAACGATGTTCTGGTTTATTCAAGACCTCATGTATTAGATTCGCATCTACACCAAGTGATAATAGATAAGCCTCTCTATCCATTTCCCATTTTTTCCAATTAAAGACGAAAGAGAATATCTCATTCTGCATAGCTAGTATAGGTTGAAGTTTATCCAATTCCTGCTTTGAATAGAATACTTCGGGAATCGTGTCTGATTTCCTATTATTGCACTTTTCACAAAGCGAAACCAAGTTCCCTGGGACAAGGCGACCACCCAGAACAATAGGGATGTGATGATCGATCACCAATGAGTCCTGCGAGGAACATTTAAAGCAACAATTCCCGAATAGCTCGAAAAATTTTTTCTTGGCAAGGTCGGCAATAATCGGAAATACGAAAACTTTGAGTAATTGGCTCTTTTCTTGTTTTCGTTGCCGCTCTATGACATCAAGTTCCTTGAATTCTCTAACGTCAAATGCGATACCATAGCCTCGTTTCCTACCATCAGGCATTGTGCCTCCACCAGAAATTCGTGCTTTGCAGGTGGTTACCAATAAAAGCATTTTTCTTTGGAGTATGAGCTTATGTAACTTCGGCGATTCGTAAAGATTGCTTGACAAGGTTACCCCATTAACCATGAAAGAATATATCTGACCACTGGCATCGGGAACCAATGCAGCAACACAATCAGCTTCGATCCACTGCTCGTGGTATGGAATGAGTAACTTCTGTAATTGGTCATAAGGCTGACGGTCTGCTGCGTACCACTTCTTATGTTTATGTCCCTCCCATGGTTCTTGGATAGTGAAGCCTCCATATTCTGGAAACTTATCGGAACTGGACCAATGAAACGGAGTATAGCCAAGATTAAGGTAAGAGATGGTTTTGTTTGGTAGAACAAGTTGCAATTGCTCAGGATGAGACATATATATATTTCCTAAAGACGATGGGTGCAGTAGATGCAATTGAAATAACCAAACGACAGAGTTAACCGGACTTTGCCTTCAGCTATACCACCCACGGTTCGCTCATTTTTTGTAACTACTTGATTGTTATGTATATATTTGGTGTTATTTTTCGCGTTTAATATGTTCTGAAATAAGAAAATCAGGAATAATTTCCGCGCCGCTATTAATAAATAGTTTATCAATCATTTCCCTAGTATCTTGAAGGAGCAAGGAAGCCTGTTCTGAAGTACAAAGAACTTCCCACTTAGCAACAGGCCAACAATAATTTCCATACTCAAGCCAATTTTTGCCTGAATCGAGCTTTAAATCTTCTGTAGTTGCATGGGCAATCTGATTTCTAAATTCAAAAATAGCGCGAAAAGCTTGAAATGGTTTACTGCCAAAATCCACTGTCATGTTAATTTCTGATGCAATAAGTGTAAGTTTTCCCTCTGGATTCAATTTTCGTTTTAAGTGCTCATTCCAGAAGGGAAATAATGTTTTTCCTAAATGGTTAAGTGATGCTTCAAGTGCAAAAGCACAGAATAACACGCATCCCATTGTGTTATTAAATTCATTATTTAGCTTTGATTGATTCAAGAAAGTTTGTGCGCCTGCAAGAAGTTGATTGTGGGTGTATAGACATCTAACAATATCTTTTTTATCTTTTTTCATATAAAGTTTTATTATAATAATATTATGTAAGATCCGTAGTGTGCGGTAAGGAATAAACCGCACAGCTCGCGTTTTCCGCGAGTGATGCGGTTTACTACATTAACCGCATCCTACGGTACTAGGTTCACCATATCATATTGCACTAATTTCCGTAATGATACCGACATTGAGCAATCATTATATTCATTCCTTCAACGGCATATACAAGACGATGTTCGTCGTCTATCCGTCGAGACCAAAGCCCTGCTAAATCATGGCGTAAAGGTTCAGGCTTTCCTATCCCTTCAAAAGGATCTCTTTGTATGTCTCGTATCAATTGATTGATGCGTTTAAGCTTGGCTTTGTCGGTTTGTTGCCAGTAGAGATAATCGTTCCAAGCACGTTCCCGAAAGCTAATCATCGGGTAGCAACTCTCTAGCGTGGTATCCTTTCTTTTCGTGTAATTCCCTGGCAGCCGCTAGCAAATCCCTGGCGTTTGCCGGTTCGCGCAGCAGATAAGCCGTTTCATCCTCGCCGTGTCGTTGTTTGGTTTTCAAAAATTCGACAAAGTCCAATACTTTTTGGGCTTCGACCTCGGGCAAGTCTTTGGCTTCAAGATAAATCAATTCTGCCGTGTTCATACTTTGGCCTTTCATTTAGGTTTATGAATGGTTAATGACGGGGCTTTAGAAATGTCCTTGAATTAAACTTTGGAAGGCCATTGACTGCGTTGGCACTGAGGATACAATCTTACTAGCCACTAGCCACTAGCCACTAGCCACTAGCCACTAGCCACTGACCACTACTTCCCCGCTTCCTCCACACAAAGCCCCAAAGCCTCCCGCCACTCCGGCAAGCGCAAATTGAATACTTCGTCTAATTTAGTATTGTTCAAGACCGAATAAGCAGGTCGTTTGGCGGGGGTGGGGTATTCGACACTGGGTATGCCTTCAACGCGGGCGCAGGTTTCCGGCAACAAGCCAGAGGCAATGCCTTCCTCGCGAATGGCTTGGGCGAACTCAAACCATGAGGCTTGCCCGCCGTTGGTCAGGTGGTAGGTTCCGCTTCTGTCCCCCGGTACGAACCGGCCATTTTCCAACGATTGGGCGATGATTAGCGCGGTGGCCTCGGCGATCATCCTGCTCCAAGTGGGCGAGCCGAGTTGATCGTTGACGACGCGGACCAGTTCGCGTTCGCGCATCAGCCTGAGCATGGTCAGCAGGAAGTTGCCGCCCCGGTTGCCATAAACCCATGCGGTGCGGAGGATGTAATGGGGGATGCCGCTGTCGATGATGGCCTGCTCCCCGGCGAGTTTGCTGGCCCCATAGACACTATTGGGTCCGGTGGCGGCGGTTTCGAGGTAAGGCACGGAAGCATCGCCGGGGAAGACGTAGTCGGTGGAGTAGTGGACGATCCCTGCCCCGATTTTGTTTGCTTCCTCGGCAAGAAAGCCCAGCGCGGTGGCGTTGACGGCATAAGCGATTGCCTGGTCTTGCTCCGCCTTGTCCACGGCGGTGTAGGCGGCAGCATTGACGATAAGGCCGGGTTTGACGGTTTGGACGGCTTGGCGGATGGAATCTGCATCGGCCAAATCCAGGCTCAATGGGGCGGAACCCAATTCCAAAGCAACGACTTCGCCCAGGCAGGCCAAAGTTCGGCGCAATTCCCAGGCCACTTGGCCCACTTGGCCGGTCACTAAAATTTTCATAGGGTTGGGTGCAGGGGTAATAAATCGTGGGGGAAATCCTTCAACAGCTTGGCATTCACATCCTTGGCGGAAAGGCTGGGCGCTTCGTCCAAAGGCCATTGGATGCCGATGTCGGGATCATCAAAACGCAGGCTATGCTCGGTTTGCGGGTTGTAATACTCGGTGCATTTGTAGGCAAACAGGGCGGTTTCGCTGAGTACGCAAAACCCATGGGCAAAGCCTTCCGGTACATACATTTGGAGATGGTTTTCCGCCGACAACACTGCTCCAAACCATTGTCCAAAACTCGGCGAACCCTTGCGGATGTCCACCGCCACGTCGAAGACCTCGCCTTGCAGGGCTTGGACAAGCTTGCCTTGCGGTTTTGGGTTTTGGAAATGCAGACCGCGCAGGATGCCCCTTTTGGAAAATGAAAGGTTGTCTTGGACGAAGTCCGCGTCCAGCCCCTGTTCCGCATATTTCTGCCGGTTCCAGCTTTCTTGGAAATAACCCCGATGGTCGCCGAACAGGTCGGGCTGAATCAATAAAACGCCGGAAAGAGGTGTCGCTTCGATTTTCATAAGGGTCTTCCCAATAATGGCAGTCGCAGAAGATATTCGCCGTATTGGCTTTTCTTGAGCCGGCTGGCAAGTTGTGCCAGTTGGCCGGAATCGATCCAGCCTTGGCTCCATGCGATTTCCTCAGGGCAGGCAACCTTCAAGCCCTGTCTTTCCTCAATGGTTTGGATGAAGTTGGATGCTTGCATGAGCGATTCGTGAGTGCCGGTGTCCAACCAGGCTATGCCGCGACCGAGTTTTTCCACATGCAACTGGCTTTGTTGAAGGTAAATGCTGTTGATGTCGGTGATTTCCAATTCGCCGCGCGGGGACGGTTTGAGGTTTTTCGCCATATCGACCACTTGGTGGTCATAGAAATACAGGCCAGTGATGGCGTAGTTGGATTTGGGGTTGGCAGGCTTTTCGGCCAGTCCAGTGACTTCCCCGCTTTTGTTGAATTCGGCGACACCATAGCGTTCCGGATCGCTCACCCAATAGCCAAATACGGTGGCGCCTTCATCTCGATTGGTCGCGTTGATCAGGTAGTTTTGGAAGCCGTGTCCATAGAAGATATTGTCTCCCAGGATTAGACAACTGCGTTGGCTTCCAATGAATTTTTCGCCGATGATGAACGCTTGGGCGAGTCCTTCTGGATTGGGCTGGACGGCGTAGTCAATGGACATGCCCCAACAAGACCCATCACCTAGCAAGTTGCGGAACAGGACTTCGTCTTGCGGGGTGGTGATGATTAAAACCTGCCGGATGCCAGCCAACATTAATACCGACAAAGGATAGTAAATCATCGGTTTGTCGAAGATGGGCAAGAGTTGCTTGCTGACCACATGAGTCAGTGGGTGCAGCCTTGTGCCGGAGCCACCGGCAAGGATAATGCCTTTGATTTCAGAACTCATGAGTTAAATTCCGATTCGTCAAGTCCCAACCTTTCGCCCATATAGCTGCCATCCATGACCCGATCCGTCCATTCTAGGTTATGCAGATACCACTGCACGGTCTTGCGCATTCCGGTTTCAAAGGTCTCCAAAGGTGCCCAACCCAATTGCTGGCTAATCTTCGTTGCGTCGATGGCATAGCGCAGGTCATGGCCAGGACGGTCGGTGACATAGGTGATCAAGTTTCGGTGGGGGCTGTGCGGGGAATTTGGCAGCAATTCGTCAAGCAAGTCGCATATTGTATGGACTACTTCCAAGTTGGTTTTTTCATTGTTGCCGCCGACATTGTAGACCTCACCCGGAACGCCTTTGTCGAGGACAAATTCGATGGCGCGGCAATGGTCTTCAACATACAGCCAGTCACGAATATTAGTGCCCCTGCCATAAACAGGAAGTGGCTTGCCGTTCACCGCATTATGGATGATCAGGGGGATGAGCTTTTCCGGGAATTGATAGGGGCCGTAGTTATTGGAGCAGTTAGTGGTTAACACCGGAAGCCCGTAGGTGTGGTGATAAGCCCGCACCAGATGGTCGGAACTGGCTTTGGAAGCCGAATAAGGCGAGTTCGGCTGATAACTTGCGGTTTCGGTGAATTTGCCGGTTTCGCCCAAGCTGCCATACACCTCGTCGGTGGAGACATGCAGGAAACGAAATTTTGCGGCACGGTCTTCCGGCAAGGATCGCCAATAATTCTTCGCTGCATCCAATAATTGGAAAGTGCCCAGCACATTGGTTTGGATGAAAGTCTCCGGGGCATCAATGGATCGGTCCACATGGCTTTCCGCTGCGAAATTGACAATGGCATCCGGTTCATAGCGATTGAGTAAATAATCCAATAGACAGCGGTCGCCGATGTCGCCTAGCACGAAGACGTGACCCGGATGGTCTTTGACACATTCCAGGGTATCGAGATTGCCGGCATAGGTAAGGGCATCCAAATTGACAATTTGGATCGTCTCCTTTTGCATTTGCCGTAACACAAAATTGCCGCCTATGAATCCGGCCCCGCCAGTCACTAACCAAGTTTGAGTAGTCATTTATTGTTTTCCGCCTTTTTTTTGCATCATGCCTTTTGAGGGATTATAGCCGAAGACCGCAGCACTCAGGAACAAGACTAGCGCGGTCAGAGTGTAAACACATGCGTGAGCATTGAACTGCCCATACAAAGCGAAGCGGATCAGTTCCACCGCCTGGGAAAAGGGATTGTACTGCGCCAGAGTGTGCAGCAACTCGCTGGATTCTTGCAATTTCCACAGCGGGTAAAGCGCGGTGGAGAGGAAAAACATCGGGAAAATGACGAAATTCATCACCCCGGCGAAGTTTTCCAGTTGTTCGATGAATGAAGACAGCAACAAGCCCAGTGCCCCGAGCATCAAACCTGACAGCACCAAGGCCGGTAATAGATCAATATAGCCTTCGATAGGTACGCGCACATCGTAAAACCACGCCACTGACAGAAAGGCATAAGCTTGCAGTATGGAAACGAAAGTTCCCGCCAGCAACTTGGCGACGAGCAGGAACCAGCGCGGCAAGGGGCTGACCAGTAGCGTCCGCATGTTGCCCATCTCACGGTCATAGACCATCGACAGCGAGCTTTGCATGCCGTTGAAAAGCTGTATCATCCCTAGCAAACCGGGAGTGATGTATTCCTCGTAAAGAATATAGGTTTCATAGGGGGGAATGGGGGAAAGGCCAAGGGTGGAACGGAAACCGGCGGCGAAAATGAATAGCCAAACCAAGGGGCGGACCAAGGCAGAGACGAAGCGTTCGCGTTGATGCACAAAACGCAAGAGTTCGCGGACGGTGATGCCGCGCAGGGCGCGCAGGTAGTGCAGTGGATTCATTTTCCCTCCTGCGTCAGTTGCTGGAAAGCGCTGGCGACATTGGGCGTTGCGGTTTTTTCGAGCAACGCCGGCACTGCGCCCCGGAAGCGGATGATGCCTTTGTGCAAAACAATGAGTTGGTCAGTTGCAAAAATTTCATCCACCAGATGGGTCGCCCATAATACGGCAATGTTTTGTTCGGCGCTGAGTTGATGCACATATTCAACGATGGCTTTCCGGCTGGGCATGTCCAGCCCCACCGTCGGTTCGTCCAGTAGCAGCAAGTCGGGCTTGTGCAGCAGCGCCCGCGCGATTTCCACCCGGCGGCGGTGTCCGCCATTCAATTGGCGGACCTTTTCATGGCGGCGCTCGAACATGGCTTGCCGGTCCAATTCTTCGCGGATTCTTATCCGCGCAAGCTTGTGCCCCATTCCATGCAAATCGGCATGGTAAAGCAGGTTTCTTTCGACGCTCAAGTCCATGTCCAGGGTGGGTTGTTGAAAAACCACGCCGAGCCGCCCCAAAGCTTTGCTGGAATGGCGCTTCAGGTTGAAGCCGGCGATTTCGACGGAACCCTCGCGAGTGTCGTAAAGTCGGGTGATCAGGGAAAAAAGGCTGGTTTTACCCGCACCGTTGGGGCCGAGCAGGATGACGCATTCCCCAGTCGACACGGTGAGGCTGACCTTGTCCAGGGCGAGTTTCTCGCCGTAGGACAGGGAGACGCTGTGCAGCAAAAGGGCCGGAGCGGTCAGTGAGTTCATGGTTTGACGGCCAGCCCCCAAGGATATTGGCCGACAGCCACGGATTTGATGACCTTGCGATTTTCCAGATCAATGATGGAAATGTCGTTGCTGACGCCGTTGGTGGTGTAGAGCCGTTTTTCGTCGGGTGAAAATTCAAGGTTCCACACCCGTTGCCCGACTAGATAATAGTCGATGACCTCCAGCTTCTGCGCGTCAATGACGGCCACCCGGTTGGACGGGCCCAGCGCCACATAGGCGTAGCGACGGTTTTTGTCGATGCGCATCCCCACTGGCTGGATTTTTTCCTGGGTGACGGCAGGAATCTTAAAGCCGATTTTCTTCACCAACTGTTTGGTTGCCACGTCAAATACCGATACATTCCCGGCGATTTCCGAACTGACCCACAATTGTTTGCCATCGGAAGTAAACACCGCCGAACGGGGGCGGGGGTCCACCAAAGTATTATCGACGATTTCCAGTTTCGCACGATCAATCCAGTGGGCCATATTCGTCGTTTCGCTGGTGCTAATGACCCATTGTCCGTCCGGGCTGACGGCAATGCCCTCGGGTTCGACGCCGACGGGGATTTGCTTCACGGCCTTGCGCTTGGCGATGTCGATGACGGTGACGAGGTTGTCATCCTCGTTGGAGACATAGAGAAATTCGCCGTTGGGATCCATCGCAAAGGTTTCCGGGTCTTTGTCCGAGGGCAGTCTGCCGACCACTTTCAGCGTTGCCGTGTCGATGATGAGGATCGTATTGTCGTCGCTGGCGGCGATATAAAGCTGCTTTTGATCCTTGCTCAAAACGATGCCCCGCGGGCGCTTGCCGATTTTGACGGTTTTGGTCAGTTTGCCGGTCGCCCCGTCCACAATTGCAAGGGCGTTGTCTTTTTCTAGCGTGATGTAGAGGGTGTCGGCGTGGGCGGAATGTACAAAGCTACCGACCAGCAACAGGTAGAGCCAAAGAAATTTAATCTTCATGAAATTTTTTCAACCAAATTCTTCAGTTTAGCAAAGAAATTGTGTACGTCTTCGTGAATTTCATCTGCACTCATGTTGGCTGCGACGCTCTCTCGAATGAGTTCGACTGGTGGTTTGTTAGATCGTAACGTCTGGAACAGGGAATCGTCGTTTTCAAACAGTAAGCGTTTGCCATCAACTACCTGAAATATACTCGCACTGACAGATTGCCATGTTTTTCCAGGGGGCAGGGTTAGATTCTGATCGGAAAAAAAGCGGTCTATATCTTCGGATAGGGGCAAAATAAAAAGATCGTTTGAATTGACTCCAAGTCGGCGTTGAACTGACTTTTTCCAAGCACTGGGCACCAGTAAATAATTCTCGATATTTTTGCGCTTCCACTCATACAGGTTTGGATTATTGGCTGCTGGATGAAAGGCATTTTCCTCATTATCGAAATCAAACAGCATGAGGCGTTTGGCTTCTGGCACAATTAGCTTCAATGCGTTAAAATGAGCATCCGCAGCTTCTTTCATTGATTTCTTGCTGCCGCCACTCATGATTTTTATGCACAGCTTGGAAAAAATATCGTCCATTCCGCAAATGCTTGCCCAAGCCCGTAATATCCGTTCATCGCTCTCTCCTTCCACATAGAGGATGAAAGGGGAGGCAATCATACCTGTGATTTCGGTATTGGAAACATCGGCCATTGCCCGTATCGTTTCGGGTTTTGATTGAATCCTTCGGGGTTCTGGCTGCAATAGCGAAAGAATCTGGCTTGCGTTTACTCCATTTATGAACTCTTCGGCATGGGTGGCGATTAGAAACTGGACATTCCGTTCTGCGGATTTTGTCTTGAAGTAATCCAGTATCTCGCGCTGGAGGTTGACATGCAGATGCGCGTCCGGTTCGTCCAATAAAATCGTGGTCGGTTGGTATCCATACAGGAAGGCAAGTAGAGTAAGGGTTTGGTGAAATCCGCTGCCACCAGCGATAATGTCAAATGTCTTATTATTCTGTGAATATTCGACTTTAATCAACACATCCACATCCTGTTCGTATTTCGGTTCCTGCAAGTTTACGGAAAACCAGCGTTCGACGACAGTTTTGATTTCGACCCAATCTTGCGGGGGTTCCCTTCCTTTCGAAATGACCGTATTTCCATCACGCTTTGGCGGAGGGCAGACCCGCAGAAGCAGGTTGCGCAATACGCTACCGGGTTGTGCTTTGCCCACTTGTTGACGGACCGGTGCGTCATCTCGACGTTCTTCCGTAGGTTCGAGTCCTGAAAATGGGGGAACATAGACAACAGTAGGTAATAGTTTTTGTTCTTCAAATTGCCTAAATGAATCCCAACCGTCAGCAGGAATGGCGTAGATAGCTTGAGGGGAGTGGTAACGCAATTCCACGCCAAATTTGTGTAACGTTGCATTTTGCCCGGTCCAAGTTACGATGATTTCAATCAGTATGTACTGCTGTTTTTTCTTACCATCCACCACCGGATATTGCCGGTCGGTTCGGTCCTTCCACAGTAGGTTAAACTCTGGTAGCGGAAGGGCAGTGAAATTCGGCAGAATGACTTGGATGCCCTTGGAACCGGCGCGCTTGCTGCGATGAAACTCATCAACACAGAATTGCCAAATCGCCAAGGCTTGCAGCACTGTACTTTTGCCGCTGTTGTTGCGGCCTACTAGTAAGTCAAACTGGCCAAAATCATAGGTTTGTTCGCCAATGCTCTTGAAGTTCCGTAATGTGAGTTGAGTGATCATGGTTTTTGACCGTTGTCAGAGTGAGTTGGGTTATGACATTGGCTCTCCGGTTGGTCAAACCCCAGCGTATCCAATTCATTCTTCTGATGCAAAAACCCCTCAATCGGTGCCACCGCCACCAGAGACCGGTCGGTGGAAAGCAAAACAGGTTGGCGCAATTGGCCGTCCCAAGGACGGAAGGACAGGGGGACACCTTTGAAGCCAGCCAGGGCGAACTCACTACCGAGCATGAATCCCTTTATTTTATCAAAATCTGTGGATTTTGCCCGGGATGCCGACTCGCCGATGGCGCGAACGGCCAACCAGGCGGCATAATCCTTCTCCGTCATCCAGCGTTTGGCTTGGTCGCGGAAGCGGTTTTGCAATTGCAGCGCGCCCCATTGCTCATGGGTGAAATGCCAGGCGGAAGGGATCAAGCCTTGCGTGCCTGCGACAGGACGGGGTTGCCAAGTGCGGTAAGCGAATAAATCACCGAAAATTCCTGCTTCATCGGCGACTACCAACATGTCGTAATCCACTCCTTGGGTGAACACGGGTACGGCCGATTCCGGCGTGCGGCGTTCTTCAAAATGGTGCTGCCAAGGTTTTTCAGCGACGATTTTCACGCCGAAGCGTTGGGCGGAACGCTTGACGGCTGCGGCATATTGCTGGTCGGCTTCCTCGGGGCCTGTGACCAGAAAGATTTTCTGCCAGCGTTTTTTGTTCAGATATTGCATCAGCGCATCCGTGCGCATCGCCCGGCTAGGCAACAAATGCAGGAGGTTGGCAGAGCAATTTTCGCCGCGCAGTGAGTCGTCACTGCTCCCAACGTCGTAAATCAAGACATTTGACGCCTCGGGCAACTTCGCCAGGGATGCCATGGCTTCCGAAGGCAGGTTGACGAGGATGTGCCGGTAGCCCTCCGCCACCCGTTGTTTGAATGCGACTGTCGCGTCGGCATCCGCAGCCAATTGGCTTGTTTTAAGTTGAAAGCTCTGTCCGGTGAATCGCCCGGTGGTGTTATTGTCGGCAATGCCTAGCTGAGCGCCTTGCAGGCCCGTATCGGCAGGTTGGGTGAGGAAAAAGGGCAAAGTGGGCGGATTGGCCTTATCTTGAGCCAGATACGCCATTGACAGGTTTGCGGTTAATGCTGGCGATGGTTTGGATGGTTCCTTTTCTGGCAGCGCCGTTTTTTTCGGGGCAGCCTCGGCGCTAACCACAAGTGTGAGGCACAGCAGGCCGATCAAGGGAGTCTTGCAGGCAAATTTCATGGTGTGTTGACGTTTGGACTAAAGGATGCGCAAAGTGGCCCATAAAACCCAAGGGTGTTCTGATTTTAGCCGTCTTGGCTTGGCGGATTTTTGGGTGGATTGAATAGGCGAAGGCGCATTGATTTCCAGACTGTCGCTGCCAGATTGGCCGCCCGATCAATCCACTGCCCTCCCGCAGCATGGTTTTCCGAGGCAAATTCGGTGGGCGGCAATGTTTCTTCATTGGCGGCCTGTCCTTGTGAACCGGCTTGCCCATGTGTTTCCCCGGCATCACGTTGGCCGCGTTGTGACAAAAATCCGCGTAGCGACAGGGCTAAGGGTTCCCGTTTTAGCCGCAGGGAATTTTCCACGGCATCAAGGGCCAGTGCATCTTCTCCGGCCGCCAGTCGCCCCACGGCCTGACGGAGCCAGGCAACCGCATCAGACTCAATGGCCAGCAGCCTAGTGAGGCTGGTGCGGCAGCGCGGGCAAACCGATGCATCCCTGATTCTAGCCTGGCAAGTGGGGCAGCGTTCCATCAGGCATCCAGGTAATAGAGAATGTCCGCCAACCGGTTCGTTGCGGCCTCGACGGCATCGAAATCCTTCCCGGCCAACCCATCCTTGATTTGTTCGATGAAGTCTATTATATCCTCGCGATCCTCGTCCGAGGCCTTCTCCAACAGCGTTTGCGCTTTTTCAACCAAGGCACGGGCCTTGACTTGGATATGGTGTCCGTCCGCCTCGCTGTCGGCTTGCGTTTCCGTCGGGTGTCCGGCAGCCTGCCCGAACAAGGCGCTGACCCGCGCCTTGGCCTCGTCCATCTTCCCGTCTTGAAAACGGCCGATGGCGTTGTTGATGGTGATGGATTTTTCCAGGCCGGTTTCCTTCTCCCTCGCCGAGACGTGCAGGATGCCGTTTAGATCCAACTCCAGCTTGATGGTAATCACATTGCCGGAGGGTACGTTGCGCAACCCTTTGACTAGGAATTCGCCAATTTCGATGTTGTTGAGTGCGTCCTCGTCCTCGCCTTGGAAAACTTTCACCTCCACCGCTTCCTGGCCATCGACGGCGGTATAAAACGCCTCGGTTTTACTGACCGGCAGCGGGCTGTTCTTGCGGATGATGGGGACGTATTTGAACGGGTAAAAATCCCCATCGCCGATATCGCCTATGGCGTTGGTGCCATAGGTGTAAGGGGTTACATCCACCAGCACGGCGGACACCGACTCACCGGCAATCATGCCGGCTTGGATGCCCGCGCCCATGGCGACGCAGAGGTCGGGGTCGATGTTGCGCAACGGTTCGACGCCAAATTTCTCAAACAGGCGCTCGCCGACCACAGGCGTGCGGGTGCTGCCGCCAACCAGCAAAATTTCGTCGATATCCGATGCGGTCAAATTGGCCCCGCTCAGGGCGATATGCACCGCTTCCAAGGTTTCGTCGACGTACTCGGCGATCATGGCTTCGTATTCGTAACGGGACAGTTCCATGGACAAGTGGACTGGCGTGCCCTCCTTCTCGATCAGGTATTCCTCGTCGACGCGCGCGAAGGGCTGGTCGGACAGTGTTCGCTTGGCGCTTTCCGCCGCCCGGTTGACACGGGCCATGACTTGGCGCGATTCGCCAATATCGATGCCATGTTGCTCGTGGATGTGGCTGACGATGTGTTGCACGATCTTGGCGTCGAAATCGTCTCCGCCCAGCTTGTTGTTGCCATGGCTGGACAAGACCTCGACCACGCCGTCCTCGATGCTGACCACCGACACGTCGAAGGTGCCGCCGCCCAAGTCATACACTAGGATGCGTTTGCGCCCTTCATGCCGGGCCTCGTAAGCCAAGGCGGCGGCGGTGGGTTCGTTGATGATCCGCACCACCTCCAACCCGGCGATCTCGCCCGCCTCGCGGGTGGCTTGGCGCTGGGCATCGGAAAAATAGGCCGGCACGGTGATGACGGCTTTGTGGACGGGCTTGTTGGCGTAGCCTTCTGCGACGGCCTTTAACTGTTTCAGGATGACGGCGGAAATTTCCTGCGGGCTGAAGTGCTTTCCCGCCATCACCACATGGCTGTCCTCCCCCATGTGGCGCTTGATGGATTTGATGGTGCGCTCGGGATAGAGGACGTATTGGTTGCGGGCCGGTTCGCCGACCAGTATCTCCCCGTTTTCGCCGATGCCGACGAAGGAGGGCAGCATTTTCCTGCCTTCCCCGTCCGCAATCACAGTGACCGTGCCGTTTTCCACAATGGCCACTTCCGAGTTGGTCGTGCCCAGGTCGATGCCGATGATGATTTCACTCATAATTTGTTTGCCTTGACTTCAGCGAGCCGTAAAGTTTCTTCTCCCCACAGGAAACCCTTGCGTAGTTCCGCCGTGACCACGCCATTGTCCAAGTCGGGCTGGTGGTCCAGTTCAACGACAGACATGGTATGGGGATCGACGGTTTGGCCTAGGGCTTCCAATGGGCGGACTTGGTGACGGGCGAGGGTTTCTTCCAAGCGGCGCAGGGTCATCGCTTGGCCTTCCCGAATGCTTTGAATGAACGTCCGATCCTGCCGGAACGACTTGATGCGGAACCAGCCTTTGACTGGCCGGTATTTACTTAACGCCACCTGCCCCGCCGCGAGGCGGTCGTATAAATCGAGCAGTTCGACCAGCACCGGGCGCAACGCCGCCCGGCGCGATGACGCTAGGGTTTGACGGGATTGTTCCAATTCCTTATCCAACTGCCCATGGGTTTGCCGCAGAAGCTCTTGGCCTTCCTTGAACTGATCCAGGGCGTTGCCAAACTGGCGCGATTCGAGCCTGACCTCGGTGCGCAGGGCGGTAAGCTCCGCGAATAGGGAAAATAAATCGGTCTCCCCGGCTGGTTCCACAGGCTCGTCGTCGAGTTGCCCCAAATAGTTGCCGAAGGACTCAAGCAGTGCGGTTTTGCGGGTTTCTTCCATTATGACGGCGTTTGTGTTTTCAATAGATCGTCAAGGGCAGCCTCGACCAATGCACCGGTCAACAGATCGGCATCAGGCCGCTGGATCGCGCCAGGCGCCAAGGCTTGCCGCAGCAGACGGTCAAAGTCCGGTGTCCCGCGGTGGAAAAGCCGGTGGCTGCGGCGTTGCTTTTCGGTTTGAATCTGCTCGAAGGCCATGCGGATGCGTTGGAAAGCCTCGACATTATGCTCAGGCGGGTATTCTTTGACCTTTTTCAGGTAGGCTTTCTTGATGGCTTCGTCGCCAGCATCCTCGGCCACTTCCAAAATTTCAAAAGGGGTTTGCATGGTTGTTTCCTAGCGGGATTTAGGCGGTTTCTTAGCTGGACCTCCGGGGGAAAGTGCGCCAAGCACTTCGTCCAAGCCGATGCCCAACTCTCCCATCATCATCACCGCCGCCGCCATCTCCAATAGTTCTTGCTGGGACATGTTTTTCAGCGGCAGGCCTGGCAATGCCTTGGTAATCATGGCGATTAATTCGGCGCGAGGCATATTCTCCACCTCATCCGTGCGTTTCATCATGGCGGAGGCCGTGTGTGGGTCAAAGTCTTCAAAACCGGGAGGCAAATAGTAGTCATTCTCCAAGTCCCGCTCACCGTCCAGTTCGCGGAAGAAATTTTCGATCAACATGGCGGTGCGATGGTCTTTGTTGCGATGGGCGCGATCCACGGCATACTCCAAGCTGTTCTCCTCCGCTGGGGTCACCCGCTTTGCCACACCCTTGCATCTTGCAAAAACATGGAAATAGGTTGCGGCGGGCCACGAGGGAAAATGCCGGGACGCGGCCGTGGCACACTCGTTTAACAGTTCGAACTGGGCGCTGCGGGCGAACGCCTGGCCTAGGTTGAAATAATCATCCTCGGTAAGCCCCAATTGCTTGAAGCTTCTTTTCAGGATGGTTTTCAAGGGCTTCAGGGCATCGGGCAGGTGCTTCTTTTCTTCGGCGTTATAGCGGTCGATGAGTTTCACCAATCCCAACAATTCCGTCCGATTGGCAGTGTGATTCTTGTCTAAGGCTGGAGACAGGCTTGTCACCTTACTGGGCGAATAGTCCAGGCTCAATGCCTCGATATTGAAAAGGAATTGGGCGCACAGGTCGCCACCCGCGAGTCGCCAGCCTTCCGCCAGTAATTTGGTGGCATGTTCCTGGCCCTGTTGCAGCAGAGCCAAAAACCCTTCGAGCATGCACAGGGAGGCGTTACGCCGGTGGGGATCCAAGGAACGGGCCTGCTCCAGTTCCTGTTGCACGAGACTAAACTTTCCAGCCCGGAATTGTTTGCGGGCATGGCCGATATGGGCGCCGATCAGCAATTGGCGGGCCGGGCTGTTGATGGGATCGATTTCCAGCAAAGTCTTCGCCAAACCGGCGGCTTTCTTGAACGCCTTGCGTCGGCTGGCCGCATTCATCGCCAAGGTCAGCAATTCCACATCCTTGGGGAAATGTTTCAGGCCATTTTCGAGCCACTCCTGGGCTTCCTTGGGGGCTTCCATCTTCTCGTTAAGCCGAACCAGGGTCACATAACTTGCCTGGTCACCCGGGTCTAGCTTTAAACTATCGCCCAAAGCAGCGATGGCGATGTTTGGAGCATCATGATCAGCCAGTTTGGCGATACGGCGGAAAATCAATGCCTCGTCCAAGCGGTCACGTTCTTGTTCTGGACGTTTGGCCAGTTCTTCAGCGGCCACGCGCCAATAGTATGCCGCTTGGGGATAATCGCCTTGGGTTTCCTCATGCAGAGCCAATAGGCGTTGGCGCTCGAATGCCGACAGTTTGCCGAATGCCTTCTGGAATGCGTCCATGCCTTCCGGGAAGTCCACCAGCAGGCAGGCACAGAAACGGCGGCAGGCGGTTTCACCCAATAGTCCCCGGTTGCTGAGGAGGGTGTTGAAGACCATTCTATGGTCTGGGTTCTTGGCGAATTTTTTCGCGTCCCGCAACAAATTGAGTTGGGCTTTGGTGTATCCGTTGATTTTATGGATAAACGCCTGTTGCTTGGGAGGAAGATCAAGGCTGGCGGAAAAACCCGGCCCGTCGGGCTTGCCTTGTTGCCGCAGTAACCGGGCAAAGCCTAGGCAGACCGAATCCGCCTCGACCCGTTCCAGCAGGGTCAGGCCGGCTGCGCGGTCTTGCCCCATCAGCAGCAAAGCCTTCAGCAGTGTGCGCACATTCCGATAGGGTGAACGGGACGGGATATGTTTTAAAGCTTCCTCGGACTCCCCGTCACGATCGGCGCAATAAGCCCTGATAGCCTGTTTGATGAGGGGGTGGTGCTTGGCGATGGGATGTTCTTTGGGAAACGCGGCAACGAGTTTTTCATTTTGCAGGGCCAAGATGGCCATGGCTTCGGATAGCCGCCGACCAAGCGGGCCTTGCTCGAAAGCCGGTCCCTGACTTGCCAGCAACCCGGCCAATTTGGGAAACTGCCCGGCTTGCGCCAGCCAACCCAGATAAACATCGGAAGGCACGGATTGTGGGCTAAGTTTGGCGTAGTTCTCCCATAGAATGACTGCTTCCTGCCACATGCCCTTGTCCGCGACTTGTCCGGCCCGCTGCCGATAAGCCTCGGCCAGCCCATGCTCCCACTGTGTCCTCCGTTCTTGTTTCAGCAAGTCCTTGAAAAACGAGATCGCCTCTTTGTAGTGGCATTGTTCCAAGGCTTTGTTCGCACTGGCTTCCAGTTCGTCGATGCTTTTTCGGAGTGGGAATTTAAATTTCATGGCGGGGAAGGGGGTATGGCGGCTGCTTGCCCAAATTCGGTTAAAACAGCCGCATATTAGATACTAAAATTGCGAAAATGGCGAACGGTTTTTATCCCTTGAGCAAGTAGCCCGGATGGAGCCGCCCTGCGGCGCAATCCGGGTTTTCCGTGGCATCCCCCGGATTGCGCCGCAGGGCGGCTCCGTCCGGGCTACGGCATTTTCCAAAGGGGGGGACGCCTTTCCACTCGTTCAGGCAAAGCTGTGCGTAACATCAGTTCCTATGATAAATCTTTGGCCTTGAGCAGTTCGACAACTTCCGACAAATGGTGAATTTTCTCATCCCATAGTTCGATTTCTTTGTCTTTCAGTTGCAGCATCCACTGTAGCTTTTCAATTTCCGTTTGCAAGTCCATTTGTCCGTTTGCGGGATAATTATGATTGTTTTGAGTGCCAGTGCTATTTGTGAAGTTAAATACATTCTTTTCTGTTGCACCCAATAACTCAAGCAAATCCACGCCGAACAAATCAAGAATCTGATCCAATCGCGACAGCCGAATATCGCTGTTGCCGCGTTCGATTTCGCCATAAGCATTTAACGACAATTCCAACTTTTCCGCCACATCCTCCTGTGTCCATCCTCTCGCTTGCCGAATCAGCCGAATTTTTTCATGGATAGGCATCATTGCACAGTAACACTGGGTAAATTAACAAGTTAAGCTTGGTTGTGGATAAGTTGCATAGATTCTAGCATATATCGTGTGCTTACCCAATGACGGCTTAGGCCGGGTTAGACGCACAAGGAGAACCTTGCCACCCAAACCCATGCCTAGTGTGCGCCGTAACCCGACTAAAACACTGGTGTTACGCAGCGGCCTAGGATTGGAGCGTCAAAGTCTGTCCTGAGCGAAGTCGAAGGGCTTGCTTTGACAGGCGAAGCAAGCTTCGCACTTCCAATGCCCTTGTCAAAGCAAGCTTTGACGCCCCCGTCCTGCCAAAAAATAAGCATTCAATGCATCAGTGCGTAACATCAGTTAATAATGTGAGAGTGGAAAAATATTGCCACGTCCCGCGCTTGGGTGCAAACCCTTTTCTCAAAATTGAAGGAATATTCAATGAAAGCGTTACCAAAACCATTTACCTCCCTCGTCCTGCTGTCCGGGATGGCCCTTGCCCCCGCGTCCCAAGCCACCTTGTACACCCGCCTCGGCGGGCTGGCGGTGTACGACGACGACCGCAACATTACTTGGCTGGCGGATGCCAACTATGCCAAGACCTCCGGCTATGACACCGACGGCGCGATGACTTGGCAAGTCGCCAAAGGTTGGGTAGCAGGATTGAATGTCGGAGGCTACACCGGCTGGCGGCTACCGACAGCGTTGAATGAAAACGGCAGTGGCCCCTGTTTAGATTACAACTGCGGCAGCAGCGAGCTGAGTCATTTGTTTTATGAACTCGGCGGCGTGTTTTTTCAGTCGATCCTGACCACCCACAACAGCAATTTCAATTTGTTCACCAATGTGCAAGACTCCAATTTCTGGACAGGTAAAGAGTACATGATTACTGATGAAGCGTATTTCATCCCCAAACTTTGGCTTCCAGTATTACCCACCTTTAAGTACGAAGGCCTTTATTCGTGGGCCGTGCGCTCTGGCGATGTCGCCGCCGTGCCAGAGCCGGACGTGATGGGCTTGTTGGGCATTGGCGCATTGGCTTGGGCGGGCGCGAGGCATAAACGGCGGGGGTGATTTATGCTCGTTCCCAAGCTCCAGCTTGGGAATGCGGTCTTTGAAGCTCTGCTTCCATATCCATGCCGAAGCGCGGCGGGGTTTGTAACCCCGCCGCTAAGGTTTTGTGCAAAGCCACGGCATCCAGGGAGATACAAAACGATTCTGACGGGATTACAAATCCCGTCCGGCGTTGTAACAACAAATGCCCCGGACTGGCGGGGTTGTCGAATACAGACAAAGACAGCATTGTAGGTCGGGCAACAGCTTCATCGATGCCCGACACATGCCGAGTGTCGGGCGCAAAGCAAGCGTAGCCCGGATGGAGCGCCAGCGAAATCCGGGATGACTGCCCGCAGATAACCCGTATTCCGCTTCGCTCCATACGGGCTACATTCACGGTTATTCAAGTTGCATGGATTGGGCGGCATCATTTCGCTGCCCGACATCTCAATCCCTCGGGCGCAAAACACCGGATTTTATTGCGATTAGTGAATTGGAATCTGGAAGGGTTAAGCCATTAAACCGGGAGGAGTTTGATCGTTTAGCTGGTTTCCGCATTCAATGAGACTGGAATTCCATCCAGATACAGCAAAAGATGTTCAGGACGCGGTTAGCTACTTCGAGAATCAACGCCCCGGATTGGCTGATGAATTTCAACTTCAACTCAGTGGTGCTCTGGATCGCATTTGTGCGAGTCCTTCGCGTTTCCCAAAGTGAGGCAAATATACGCCGCTGCCTCGTCCACCGCTTTCCTTACTCTATATCTGTACCGGATTGTTGCTGGCAAAAGAATCAGAATTCTTATTATCCGCCACCATCGTCGCCATCCTAAGTACGGCCTTGCTCGGATTTAAGGCCGTTTGGCTCATCGGCTAAGGATTCCTGATAAAAACCTCTGCGGCGGCAAGCTTTTCCTTCTTCACGATCCACCTCGCCACGGAAAGCCAGCCAAGCCGGTTCAGTGACCTGCAAATCATCCCCGTTTAAAATGCCTTCCCCGCACACGTCGCACCAGTCTCCGGGCTGTTCCTGTTGCTTGACACTTTTCTTGCCTTCAGCGTATACGCTTTTCATAAATACTAGGTATCATTACTCCAACCAACTTTCAACAACCAGGAGCCAACCTATGAACATCTCAATGTACCAAGCCTCTGTCCCCGTATTGGTCAAAGCCCTTGTGAATTTGTCCAAAATACTGGAGAAGGCCGAAGCCCATGCAGTAGCCAAAAAAATCGACCCTGCGGTTTTCGTCCAAGCCAGACTCTATGCCGACATGTTCCCGCTGTCCCGTCAAGTGCAAATCGCCACCGATGTGGCCAAAGGGTGCGCGTCACGACTGGCGGGATTGGAACCGCCCACATATGAAGACAATGAAAGCACTTTTGCCGAGTTGCAAGCACGGGTAGCCAAAACCATCGCCTTTTTGCAATCCTTCACACCCGCTCAAATCGACGGGACGGAGGATAAGTCGATTAGCTTGAAGGTCGGGGGGCGCGAGATGACGTTCCAGGGGCTACGCTATCTTTTCGATTTTGTGTTGCCCAATGTTTATTTTCATTCGACCGCCACCTACGCTATCCTCAGGCATTGGGGCGTGGAACTTGGCAAGGCGGATTTTCTCGGGAGTCATTAATAACTGACGTTACGAACAGCCACCGAAACCATTGGCTGCAAAGGGTTGCCACACTACGGTCTAGGGGGCTGGTGAAAGGCCATGACCACCGTAGGTCGGCAACCTTTGCCGACGTGTGCGTAACATCAGTTATTTATATAGGGTATAACATGCACCTAGACGAAATCCACATCCAAAACTTCAAGCTATTTAACCAGAGGTCATTTAAGTTCCATCCGCAGTTTAATCTGGTGGTGGGGATTAATGGCAGCGGAAAAACCTCGCTGCTTAAGGCGACTGTCCAGGTTTTGGCGGAATGTATGAAAGGGGTACTTCCGTTTGAGGCTGATGATGTCAGACGCACTCCTGCAAATGCCGGTATATTGATGAGGTATGAAAAAAAATATCCTGTAAAAATACAGGCCAGAATTTCATACATTGGAAAAAACCTGAATGAACAATTTGAATTTATTGAGTTTCTTAAGTTAGGTGAAACAGCGGGGCATCCATTAAATATGCCTACTGGTTCAGAAGATTGGGGGTATCTGATACAAAATAAAGTCGATAAATTGGATCAAGGCCAATGGGAAACCTTACCCGTCATGGCTTTTTATCGCTGCAACCGTTTATGGAAGAATAATGGCACAACTCCTACACCTTTTGATGCGGCAACGGAAAAAGAATCGCGTTTAGCTGGATATGATTCTTGGTTTGATGCTTCTGCTGACTTTTCAAGCTTTTGGCGCTGGGTAATTGCAAAACATCTGGAGCGATTGGAATTGGCTGAAGCCATCGGTTCACAAGTAAATTATGAAGAAGCAATTGATATATCGCACGGTACTATGGCTGGAATTGACGAGCTTCAGCTTGTCAATAGAGCAGTGGCTGGCTGCTTGGAGAATGCCAGAGGAATACGCTACGACCTCAAACAAAAAACTATCTTGGTAGCTTGGAATACCACAGAAGAACTCACCCCCTTCGAATTATTAAGCGATGGCCAGCGCGTCACCTTGGCGATGGTGGCAGACATCGCCCGCCGCGCATGCTTACTCAATCCACACTTGGGAGGAGAGGTATTGGAGGAAACCCCAGGTATTGTCCTGATCGACGAACTCGATTTGCACTTGCACCCTAAATGGCAACGGCGGATTATTGGCGATTTACGCAGAACCTTCCCGAAAATACAATTCATTGCCACGACCCATTCACCCCAATTGATTGGGCAGGTCAAACCTGATGAAATTCTGTTGCTGGATGCTAAAGAGACTAGACATCCCGGACAAAGCTATGGCATGGACTCCAATTGGGTTTTGCGGCATATTATGGGCAGCGATGACCGGGATGCAAAGATTGCAGCCCGGTTAGACGGAATTTTTGAGGCCATTGAAGATGCCCAATTTGACGAAGCTGAAAAGGATATTGCAGAAATGCGGGCTGAAATCGGGGAGCATCCTGATTTGGTCGAGGCGGAAGCGTTGATTAGCCGATATACTCGTTTTTCCAAGAACGGCGAGGAGTAACGGCTGTGCGCTTCATACGTAAACAAGCTGAACCTTTAGAACTGAAGGCTTGGAAACAGCAGCAAGCCCAAGATTCACCGCAAAACCTCAATTACAAGAATCTTCCGACAGAGATTAAAAATATCACTAAAGCCAGATTGCTTGATGAGCAGGGTTTTCTTTGTGCTTACACAATGCAGCGCTTGGAGATTCGGCTATTGGACGGTGGTATATCCAAAGCCGATTGCCATATTGAGCATGTATTGGCGCAAAATACCTCGCCCGGACAAAATTTGGATTATAGCAATATGGCTGCTTGTTTTCCCAAAAATGGCGGCGACGTTTCATATGGTTACGGAGCGCCCGTCAAAGGCGATGCTCCGGTTACGCTCAACGTCGATTTTGTCAGCCCGCACCATCCAAGCTGCGAGCAACGGTTCCGCTATGATGGCAAAGGCTGTATTTCAGTGACTGAGAGGGGAGATGTGGCAGCCGAAAAGACTGTTGCCATGCTCAAACTTGATCACAGTGCTTTGCAAGACTTGCGACGAAGTGCCATCGAAACACATGGCTTGGCTTTGCGTCCTGGTTCGCGACGAACATCCAGAAAGCTTAAAAGCGCAGCAGAGGCTCGGCGTTTTGCCAAGGAAATATTGGAAAAAGCCGATGGACGTTTGGAGCCTTATTGCGTAGCCCTCTCTCAAGTGGCAGAAGAATATGCCGACAAAGAAGAAGCGAGGTCGCGACGGTTCCGCACTTAGCGAAACCCTTTTTGAATTAAGCCATAACTGATTCAGCCAGCGCCCAAAATTTTGCGAAAAAACAAAATTTGTACCCAAAGCATATTGCTGTTATGTTTTATGAACAAGCTGAACGCTAACCTTTAAAGGAGCAATGCCCCCATGTCCAAAGCCGGTTTGAAACAACGTACCCTAGTCGTCGCAGTCGGTGCCATCTTGCTGGCCGCTTGCGCCCGCAATGTCAGCAAGGAGGAAATGGCGAAAGCGACCGAAGGCTATATCGAGGACACCAACAAGCTGTTTGTGGTGGATTGCCTGCTGCCGGGGCAGGTGCGCAAGATGGGGACGCAGATGACGTACCTCTCCGCCCGCCGACCGGTCCGCACCACGGCGGCAGATTGCGAAGTGCGCGGCGGCGAATATGTCGCTTATGACCGTGCCAATTATGCCAGCGCGTTCAAGGTCTGGTTGCCGAGGGCGAAGGACGGCGATGCCGAGGCACAGAATATAGTGGGTCAAGTGTTCGAGAAGGGGCTGGGGCAACCGGCGGATTATAAAGCCGCCTTCGAGTGGTACAAGAAGTCGGCGGAACAAGGCAACGGGGAGGCGCAACTTAACTTGGGCCACCTCTATGAAAAAGGCTTGGGAACCTCGGCGGACATGGAAGCCGCGAACAAGTGGTATCGCAAGGCCTCGGGCCTGGACACTGCCGGCTTGCAATTCACCCCGGCCGTGGGTGACACGCGGATGGCTGCCGCCCAGCCAGCCATTCAGCCGATAGCCCAAACGCAGCCTGTGGCTCAAACCGACAACAAAGAATTGGAATCTTTGCGGCGGGAGGCCGAATCCAGCCGGCGTGAGGCGGAACAAAGCAGGCAGGAAGCCGTACAGGCCCGCGCCCAGTTGGCAGATGCCCAAGGCAAGATCATCGAACAGCAAGAAGCTTTGCGTCGGTCGCAAGATGAAACCGAGGCCACCCGGATGAAAGTCCAGGAGGAAAAAGCCTCGCCGGCCAAGACTGACGATACTGCGCTACGCCAATTGGAAGCTGAGTTGCGGCAGAAGGAAGAACAACTCAAGGCCCAGCAGTCCCGCCTCGCATCCATGACGGAATCGTTGACCGATGCCGATAAAATCCGCGACGAAGCCGATAGAAGCCGTTTGGAGGCCAGCCAACTGCGTGGCGAATTGGCCGAAACCAAGCAGCAACTGGCGAGCCAGCAAGACGCGCTCAGCCGGTCCCGGGATGAATTGGCAGAAACCCAGCGTAAAATCCAGCAGGAAAAAGCCCAACCTGCCAAAGCGGATGACAGCGCATTGCGCCAACTGGAAGACGAATTGCGGCAGAGGCAGGCGCAGTTAAAATCCCAGGAAGCCAAAGTGGCGGCCATGTCGGCATCTGTCAATAAAGATCGCCAATCGGTCAAGCGGGAACGGGAAGCGGTGCGTCAAGAAAAGGTGGCGGCGGCACCGCGTGCGGAGATGCCGCAAGTTAAGGCTTTGAGTGGCGAACGCGGCGAACTGGCGCAATCGCAAGCGGCTCTGAATGACAAGATTATCGGCTATCAGAGAAAATCCGGCGAACTGACCCAGATGCTAACCAGCGGCGGGGCCGACAGGAGCCAGATCGAAGCACGCAAGCAAGAGTTGCAGGCGGATGCCAAGGAGATTGCCGCATTGCGGGAAAAGGTCGGGCAGCAAAACCGCAAGCTCGCCGACAGCGGGCAGGAATCGCTTAAACTGGCCGAAGGCCCTAAAATCGAAATCATCGACCCGCCGATTCCGCTGACTCGCGGCATGCCGACCATTCAGGTGAATAGCGGGGACAAGCGCAAGGAAATTGTCGGCAGGATCAACTCGCCCGACGGCTTGAGCGGCTTGACTGTCAATGACCATCCGCAAACGGTGGACGCCTCCGGGGTGTTCCGTATACCGGTCAATTTTTCCGGCGGGCAAACACAGATTAATATCGCCGCCACCGACAAGAAAAACCGAAAGGTGGATTTAGTCGTCAGTTTGGTCGGTGAAGCCAATGAAGCCAAGACCGAAGCGCTGCCGCAATCCAAGCAAACTGTCAGTGTCACCCCCGGCGATGTCAATTTCGGCCAGTTTTACGCGCTGATCATTGGCAATGCCGATTACAAAGCCTACCCCGGTCTGAAAACACCCATTAACGATGCCAAAAGCGTGGAGTTGATCCTGCGCGAACGCTATGGCTTCAAGACCACGCTGCTAGTCAACGCCAATCGCCACGCGATCATGTCGGCCTTGAACGAAATGAAGAAGAGGCTGACCGAGCAGGACAACCTATTGGTCTATTACGCAGGCCACGGCGAAATTGACAAGAACAATCAAAATGCCTATTGGCTACCCACCGATGCGGAGGTGGGTAATACGGCCAACTGGATTTCCAGCGCCAACATCACCGAATTTCTCAGCATCGTGCCCGCGAGGCATGTGATCGTCGTCGCGGATTCCTGTTATTCAGGTGCGATGACCGGTTCCGCCGTGGCCAAACTGCCCGATGGCATGGATCAAAGCAAGCGCGAAAAATGGTTGAAAGTGATGAATAGCCGCAAGGCGAGGACAGTCCTGACTTCTGGCGGGGTCAAGCCGGTCATGGATGCGGGCGGCGGCGACCATTCCATTTTTGCGGATGCCTTTTTGAAGGTCTTACGCAGCAACAAGGGAGTGATCGAGGATTATGAACTGTACCGGGATGTCTCCAACGAAATGCGCCCCGCCTCGGTCAAGGTCGGTTTCCAGCAAACACCGCAATATGCGCCTTTGCAACATGCCGGGCATGAGGGCAGTCCGTTTTTCTTCGTGCCGGAGGCTTGATTGTATATTGAAGTCTGGTGGGTTGGGTTAGGTGCGCATTGGAAGGGGATGCCTGTTTATCACGGGGTGTTTGGCGCACCGTAATCCACCGTTGCCGATACCTGCCATGACCCCATCTGATTTAGTTTGGTGAAGAACACCATGACAACTTTATCATGGGCCGTAGAAGAGGAATTTCAAAGAAATATTGACTCTATTGCAACCCAATTGATTGGATCCTTCTCCTTGAAGTTTAAGCAGGAAGTTTCTAATTTGAGTAGCCCGCTATTGCGCTGGCTTGACTTCCGATACAGGTATATTGATCCACAACCTCGTCAAGTGATTTTTTCAAACAAATTTCCAAAGAAGCAATTGCCAACCAAGGATCAAATGGCTTTGAATAACTTTGTCCAACTCATCAAAAAAGGGCGAGATGTTAATCCTTATCAAGGGCGTGGTTTAACCCTAAAATATGACATTAGCGGCGAACGCAAAGAAGTGAGGACTGATTTGATGTGGGCGGACTGGGGAATACACCATTTCCACCTCAGCGATGAGCCAATCCCATCCGACCAATACTATTCGCGCGGCGCTGACTTTCTTGTATTTTGTTTGGTAGGAGGCGATCTTGTTGCATTCATTGATGTGTTGCCGCATCCCGATAAAGAAGGCTTTGCCAATCCAGAACTTATCAATACGGTTGCGTCAAACTGGCCAGACTATATTAAACAATACCGGCTTAATGGCATAATGCCTGGACGCAGTTATACACAAGCAGAAATTCATACACTGAGAAGCAGTGGAATACAACCGAGCTTAAATATTGGGGGTTATGCTTACATAAGCCCCGGACAAGGAATAAGTTCGGCTGCAACTCCAACGAAAATATCCATCGCACACGATCATGTCCGAAAATTTGCGAGCGGTCTTGCGCAGTTAGTGTCCGAACCAGATGGTCTGTTCAGAACAAATGGAATTGCGGAATTGAAAGTTCCACCTAATTTCTCCTTAGTGCCAACACCAAGGGGCTTGAGTGTTTATGAGTTAAACACTAGGCACGCCTTCCTGCTTCCAAGCCCTCAACTAAACCGAAAAGGGAGCCCAATGGAAATTTTTCATGATCTCGCTCTACCTTCCTGGGCATGCAGACAGCTAATAACCCAGTCGCAACACACGCCATTGGTCAAATAAACAACTGTATTTCAAATTCAAGCTTGATAGTTTAATGATGGGGTAGATTCAATGAATGCAACTGAAATATCCAAAATGGAGAAAATTGAAAAGCTTCAAACGATGGAGGCAATTTTGGATTCTTTAATCCATGAGGGTGAAAGTATTGAATCACCTGAATGGCATCGTGACATTCTTCAAAATAGAAAAAAGAAGATAGAAGAAGGTAAAGCCGTATTCTACTCGATTGAGGAACTTCGGTCAAAACGCCGCAGATCAATAATGGATGGCAGAGGATCATAAATCAAGTGCCATTCGCTGCATTTTTGCTGCTAGGAATAGTGCTAAATGCTTGTGCAACGCCATCACAAAAGCTGTTGCAACAAGCGGATGGATTTGGAATGACTAGGCATGTTCTGACTGCAAATAGCTTTGAACTTGAAAGCTTTTACAAGGTTGGTATCAAAGCTAATGGGATTTTGCATGTTTACTTGGAGGGTGATGGCCTCCCTTGGTTAACAGAAGATCGGGTTTCAGCCGACCCGACCCCACGGAATCCTTTGATGTTGCGCTTGATGGCACTAGACCCTTCACCATCATTGTATTTAGGCCGGCCCTGCTACAACGGCCATGCCGAAGACGAAGGTTGTTCGCCGCTGTTATGGACGCATGGCCGTTATGCGCCTGAAGTGGTGGCGGCCATGACGGATGCTTTGGCCGGCTTTATGCGCAACTACCGCTACTCGGGTTTGGTTTTGATAGGCCATAGTGGCGGCGGCGCACTGGCTTTGTTATTGGCGCAACGCTTTCCGGCAACGCTTGCGGTGCTGACCTTGGCGGGCAATGCCGACATTGATGTCTGGGCTGATTTGCACAGGTATAGCCGCTTGCAAGGCTCGCTCAATCCGGCCAATGCACCCGGCGGCGAATATCCAGAATTCCATTATCTAGGGGAAAATGATGAAACAATTCCACCCCAAGTGTTTCAGCCCGTGTTGCGGAAAAGAAAAAATGCACGGATTATAATAATGCCGGGGTTTGACCATGTGTGTTGTTGGGAAAAACGATGGTCGGTGATTCTCCATAATCTACCCTAGCATAAACCCATTTATTTCAATTTTATTTTAAATTTTTAATTGAAATTAGCCACCCACCCTATCTCCTTGGGAGAAAGCAGTCAATGCCTTTGCAAGACTCCAATAACGAAGACGACGAACGCACTCGAATTGCCCCGTCAGCCGGGTTGGCCAGCCCTGATGGCGATGCAGCCGATGCCACGGTGATTCAACCCAACCGTCCGCCTGAATCGGAAGATGAAGCCACTATTATCCGGCCAACACACCCAGCCGAATCGGACAATAACGCCACCCGCATACAGCCGGTATTCCCTGCCGAACCCGGCAACGAAGCCACTGTCGTAGTTTCCCAAGAAGATGGGCTAACGGTCGTCCAACCATCCATAAGCAAAGACACATTCAAACCCACAATAACGATCCCGGGTATTGCAAAATCACTGTTGGATACATTGGCCGGGGAAAACCTGACCGCATCCTCATCGCTTAGACCCGATCAAGAACTCAGCGTAGGCGTGGTGATTAAAGATCGTTTTGTGCTCAAGGAGGAATTGGGCCGGGGCGGCATGGGCACCGTTTTCAAGGCGTTGGATTTGCGCAAAGTCGAAGCCAATGACCGGGAGGCTTTCGTGGCGCTGAAAGTGCTCAACATAGATTTCCGCGACAACCCGGTGTCACTGATCGCGCTGCAACGGGAAACGAAGCGGGCGCAGACGCTTTCCCACCCAAATATCATCACCGTCTACGATTTTGATCGCGACGGGGCGCAAGTGTTCATGACCATGGAACACTTGCAAGGCCGGCCACTAAGCAACCTCATCCGTGAATTGCCCCCTGGAGGCATGGGATTCAAGAGAGCCTGGCCGATCATGGAAGGGATGTGTGCCGCGTTGGCTTACGCGCACAAGAAAAACATCGTTCATTCCGATTTTAAACCCGGCAATGTGTTCATCACCGGGCAGAACGAGGCCAAGGTGTTGGATTTCGGCATCGCCACGGCGATAGGGCGTTCCGATAAAGGTGGCGCAGATACGACGGTGTTCAATGCGCGTGACTTGGGCGCGATGACCCCGGCCTATGCCAGCCTGGAGCAGATCAGGGATCAAGCGCCCGATGCCCGTGACGATATTTATGCACTCGCCTGCGTGTGCTACGAGTTGTTGTCCGGTCAGCATCCCTTCCGCAAGCTGTCTGCGGAAAGTGCGTCGGAATTGAATTTACATCCGAAGCCCATTGCTGGATTGAAGCGCAGTCAATGGAAAGCCTTGCAGCGTGGCCTTGCCTTCAAACAGGAAGACCGCATCAAAAGCGTGGAAGAGTTCGCCAAATTGTTGCAACCGCATGGCAAATTGTTTTACACCGCTTGGGCCGCCGGTGTTCTGGTGGCAACCATCACGGGTGCAAACATCTATTTACATTCCATTTCCCCGCCGCCGGCACCGCCGCCTATCGTCCAAGAACTTACCCCGGAGCAAAAATTAAAAATCAAGGATATGCTGGAACTTGCCGAGATTCATTTTGATGTCGGTTATCTGACTGCGCCGACGGGTAGCAATGCATTGTGGGCTTACCGCGAAGTGTTGAAAATCGACCCTTATGATGAAAAAGCCATCACGGGCATCAAAAAAATTGCCGATGCCGAGGAACAGGCGGCTTGGGAGCTTTATGAAAAAGGCGAGCGGGCGCAAAGCCTGAAAAAAGTCATGGAAGGGCTGGAGACCGACCCCCGGCATGAGGGGCTGCTGAAATTGAAGGGCAAGCTGGAGGGATCATAATCTAGCATCGGACGATTGCCAGAAATGCCCGATTAGGCGGGGTCTTGGGTTATCCGAAAAATAATTTCAAATTTTGTTGACGGCTGCGGAACTTTGGTTTATGTTATTGCCCTAGCGCATTGGTAGGAAATTTTACCGTGCGCTGTTGTCGGCTACAGCGTGTTTTAGTTTTTTTGACCTTAATCAGGAAGACATGGCTAACGTATACGCAATTCACTCCGTCGGTAGTTCGATCATGACCTTCCTGCGGAACACCTATCCGAAACAGCTAGCCGGCCGGGCCATGCCCTTGTGCCAGTTTCAACTTGTCTCCAGTTCAGAACTTGCTGATGACAAGGATGAACACACACACCTCACCTTGTATCTCTATCGCATTACCGTCAACGAACATTCCCGTCAAACCAGACGTTCGACCGTCGGCGCGGACAGCTTCGTGCCGCTAGGGCTTGACCTGCACTACTTGCTGACCGCTTGGGCCGGAAATCCGTTGGACGAACAGGTGGCCTTGGCATGGGCGATACGGCAACTGCACCAGTATCCAGTGCTTGATGCCTCATCCTTGTCGCCTGAAGCCAGTTGGTCTAGCGAGGAAGTGGTGCAGATCATTCCGGCAGAACTGACGACTGAAGATATTATGAGAATATGGGATGCCCTGCATCCCTCCTACCGCCTTTCGGTGTCTTATGTTGCCCGTTTAGTCCGCCTCGACCCTGACTTGGAACCGGAAAGCTCGCGTCCTGTCGTTGCAGGGCGGTTTACCCACGGAGTGGAGGCGGTGTGATGGCTAAAGTGTTGAGGGAACTGGAAAGAGTCGAATGGCGAGTCCTAGGTGCGTTGCGTTTTGTCGATGCCATTACGGGTTCGACTATACAGCATGGCCTCCGCATTGATGCCCCTGGCGCCCGGTTCACGCGCAACGGCAGCGCCTTGTATGTACTCCGCCACTGGGATCAGCTAAGCGACCATGAAAACCAGTTTCTAGCGCCGCCGCTAACGCCAGTGCCCGGCAGCCTCAGTCTGAAGCTCAATGTAACCGATCCAGAGGGCACTTACCTGCCCATCGTCTACAATTTTCCGCTGCCACGCATCCCCATCCCGGCCTTTGCGGGCGCGGCCGATTCATTATTCCGCCCCGAGACAGTTTCGCTTTATCCCTCAGCCGCCGCACCGACGGGGGCCAACTGGGCGGTGGTTCGGGTGAGTCTGACCGAAACCCACAGCGGCGATGCCCTCGGCGGGGCGCTGCTTCGCGTATTCAATAACGGCAATGTGTTGGCGCGCGGCTTGACCGATTGGCGCGGCGAAGCCTTGTTGCCAGTGGTGGGCGTTCCCGTGACCACATTTTCCGAAGCTGCCGGTGCCGTGGTGATTTCCGAGATCAATGTCAACCTGCGGGCGGCTTTTGACCCGGCCACTGGCAGTCGGATTGCGGACACCCTAGTGCGTGACAACCGCCCTCCTTCGGCGCTTCCCGCCGTCGATCCAGTGGCGCTTGATAAAAATTTCGAGGCTTTGCCAAATACACCGCCGTTTGCCCTGAGCATCGCGGCGCGGCGTAGCCAAACGGTTTCCTTGTCCCTCGAACTGCCATGACAGTCCGAGTTTTACCCACCCTGTACATTCGCAGAAAGGAGATAAGCCATGCCTGAATACCTTGCACCAGGCGTGTACGTAGAAGAAACAAGCTTTCGCGCAAAATCGATCGAGGGGGTGGGAACTAGCACCACAGCCTTCGTCGGCCCAACCCGCAAAGGCCCGTACCGCATCGATGATACTACACATGAAACACCGGAATTGTTGACCAGTTTTGGTGACTTTGTCCGGATTTACGGCGGATTTTCGGATCTTGATTTTGGTGGCAACCCATCCACCAATTATCTGGCCCACGCGGTGTCGGCCTTCTTCACTGAAGGTGGGTCCAGACTTTATGTCTCGCGCGCAATCAATATCGACAAAGCGACTCCATCCAATGTGGCTTCCGCCAAGGCCGCTTTCGCACAGGTAAGCGATGCTGCCGTAGTAGCGGCGGATCAGCAAATCAGATTCTTGGCGCGATTCCCCGGAAAATTGGGCAACGGCAGAATCCTTACCCGTGAGGTGTCGGTTCCCGTATCCGTGGAAACCATGAAAACGGCGCCCGAAGGCAGCTTGCTGGCCACCACCACCGGGGCCGGGGCTACCCGTGCCTATTATCGCAAGCTTGGCAGCGATTGGTTTCAGGCTCCAACGACTGCCGCGCCAGTGCCCCCGGCCCCGGCCCCTGCCGCCGGCGCAGCGAGTACTCCCGAGAATGTTACAACACTGGCATCCAACAGCCCGCAACTTGTCACATTGTCTGTCACGGCTGTTGATGCCGACGGGGAGTCGATGACTTTTGAAGGCTTAGGATTTGACCGTTCCCACCGGAGTTGGATCGGCCATGTGTTGGCAGTGGTTCCTGCGAATCGGAGTGATTATTTGCAGAATCCCTTTGCCATCAGTATTGGCGGCAATGTCACGGCACTCGATTTGCGCAATCGCTTGGTCAATCCAAAAAATGGTGAAGATTTCACTTTGTTCACCTTAGGTCAAGGGAGCGACGGTAGTGCGCCGAGTAGCGCGCAATATAAGCTTGCGTTGATGGAAATCGAAAGTTTGGAAGACGTTTCCATAGTCGCCGCGCCCGGCTCACAAGCCTATGCGGATGCGCCTGCCATCAATTTAGAACTGATCGCCCATGCCAGCAAAAACCGGGCTTATCGGATTGCAGTCTTGGATACCCCACTCAAACAGATACCCGGAGATGTGCGGGTGCTACGGGGCAAGCTAGATTCGACCCGCGCTGCCCTGTACTACCCTTGGGTTGTGGTGTCCAACCCTAACGCAAGGCCGGGGCGCGACGACATTCCACGCGAAATTCCCCTACCGCCTTCTGGATTCGTGACGGGCATTTATGCGCGCAACGATGTATCCCGAGGCGTACACAAAGCACCTGCCAATGAAGTCGTGCGTAGTGCCTTGCGTTTTGAAATTGACGTGAACTTTGCCCAACAGGAGCTGCTCAACCCGTTGGGGGTCAACTGCCTACGGCTGCTTTCGGGCCGTGGTTACCGGGTATGGGGTGCCAGGTTGATTTCTTCCGATCCAGAATGGAAATATGTGAGCGACCGGCGCTATTTCAATTATCTGGAAGCTTCCATCGACCGTGGCACGCAATGGGCGGTATTTGAACCCAACGGCGAAAGGCTTTGGGCCAATATACGCCAGACTATTTCCGACTTTCTATACAACGAATGGCGCAACGGGGCTTTGCTGGGCAGCACCACTGAGGAAGCGTATTTCGTCCGCTGCGACCGCAGTACGATGACCCAGAACGATCTCGACAATGGCCGGTTAATCTGCCTGATCGGCGTTGCCGTGATTAAGCCCGCTGAATTCGTGGTCTTCCGCATTGGCCAAAAAACTGCCGACGCGAGTTCCTAAATTAAAGATTTGAACTGACAGGAGATCGTTCATGGCTAACCGCACCACGCCCTACGGGGCATTTAACTTCCTCGTCAACTTCGACGGGGGCGAAATCTTCGGCGGATTTTCAGATGTTTCGGGCATAGGCTCCGAAATCAAAATTGCCGAATACCGCAACGGTAACGAAAAAGAAAACCATGTGCGCAAAGTCGCCGGGGTGCATACCTCCGGGGATGTGACGCTCAAGCGTGGCATTGTCAACTCCAAGTCGCTATGGGATTGGATTGGCAAGGCCCGGAAAGACGGCCCGGCCGCGCAAAAGACGGTGACCATCACGCTATTGGACGAAGCCCAAAAGCCGGTTCAGTCTTGGGTATTGCGCGGGGCGGTGCCAATGAAATACACCGGACCGACCTTGGCTGCCAAGGGAGGGGGGGAGGTTGCCATGGAAGAAATCGTACTCTCTTCCGAAGCATTTGAGATCAGTGCCTGAATCCAGGAAGTTCCTAGACCATCATGAGCGGACTGTTCTTTGAAAACGCCGCAGTGCTTGCGCCGGCCCACCCCAATCGTAGCGACGTGGCCTGTTTTATCGGGTTTGTGTCGCGTCGCAAAGGTGTGGCCTTGTCTGCCGACACCCTTGCCGAGTTGCGGGCGGGTGGCTGGGTGGATGGCCCTTGGCGGAGTGATGAGGCAGCGGTCGAGACCTTGCAACAGCTTCCCGTCACTGTCGAAAGCTGGGGCGCTTTCGACCGTTTGTTTGCCTGGGAACAGCGTCTGCTCAGCGATGGGCAGGAAGCCCTTTGTGCAAGTTATCTTGGCGCGGCAGTGCGCAGCTTCTTCGCCACAGGTGGCCGGCGGGCGGTGATTATCCGGGTGGGCGACCCGTGGGCCTATGTGGAGTCGGACGCACAGCGTTTGGCGCAGCGGGAAGGCCGTTTGGATAAATTATTGCCGGGGAATTCAGCGGCTTTGTTGCCGCTGGATCGCTACGATCCACGCACATGGCAGGGTATACAGCATATTTATGGCTTGCCTCAAATAGCCATGGTTTGCTTGCCGGATTTGCCCGGCCTATTATCTGCGAGTCCCGTGCGGATACCGACGGTTGTGGACATCCCGGCTTCAGCGGAGGTTTTTGTCGAGTGCAGTGCAGACGAGCCGCCTTTGCCAGTCGACGGCGGTTTGCGAATGCTTTCAGCCCCGCGCTGTGACGATGACGGTTTCAAGCTGTGGGCTTCTTCCATCCGGAAGATGCGCGAATTTTTGAAATACAATCGGCCGGATGTCATGCTGGTTGGCGCGATACCCTTGCCGCATCTGGATGCCAGTGCGAACAGGGTCAAGGCGGAAGCCGATATGCTGGGTTTTTTGCAAGGTCTAGGCGTCTTGGATTTGTCGGTCGCTGACATTAATGGCCCGCTAGCTTCAACGTTTAGCCAACTCGCGTATCCTTGGCTACGCACATTCAGGTCCGGCGATTTACCCGAGGGCATGGAACCGCCCGACGGGCTGTTTGCCGGTTTGGTTGCCGCCAATGCACTGCGCCGGGGAACCTTCCGTTCGGTGGCCGGAAGCCTGTTGCCCGATGTGGTGGAGCTTAAGCCTATGCCGGCTTGGGGATCGGGACCCGACAGCCCGGCGCAACAGCTTGCCGCAAGGATATGCCTGTTCGCACCGGAACCCAGTGGCGTTGCACTGCAATCGGATGTGACCTGCTCGCCCGACACTGCCTGGCAGCCGGGCGGAGTCAGAAGGCTGGTGGCTTCAGTGCTCCGCGCAGCGCGCGATGCTGGCAATGATTATGTATTCGAAGCCAACGGGCCGCAACTGTGGGCCCGTGTCCGCCGTGGCATGGAGGAATTGCTCACCGGTTTTTGGCGGCAAGGAGGTCTTGGCGGTGTAACGGCGAATGATGCTTTTAAGGTGCGCTGTGACCGCAGCACCATGAGCCAGAACGACTTGGATTCCGGTCGGATTATCGTTGAAATCGCTTTGTTGCCCGTTGCGTCAGTTGAACGAATCACGGTTGTGTTGAATCTTTTAGGTGGCAGAAATGTCCAGTCCAGCATCCGGGAGGTGGCCTGATGGCGAATAATGACGGCCTGCCAGAAAACCAATTGGCCCCTTTACAGGTATTCCGCTTCCATGTCAGTTTTAAAAAGGCCATATTAAATCAGGCGGCTGGTTCGGAAGTCGCGCTATGCAGCGGTGCCTTCGCCGAATGTACCGGCTTGGAAGCGACCATGGAACCAAAAGTCATCAAAGCGGGCGGTGCAAATTATGGTGCAGCCCAACGTGCCGGGCCAGTGACCTTCGCCACGGTGGTGCTTAAACGCGGCATGACTTCAACACGGGATTTATGGCAGTGGTTTCAAATGGCGGCAGGCGGAGCCTATGCCTACCGGCTCAACGTGGAGATTGAAATGCGGAACACGAACGGTGATGCGGTGCTGACTTGGGGCTTGGATCGCGCTTTGCCGGTCAAGTTCAAAGCCGCCGATCTAAATGCAAGGGGCAGCGAAGTGGGCATAGAGGAATTGCATCTCGCCCATGAAGGCTTAAGGCTACTTACGGGGCTGTGAGGATAATATGGCATCCACACCCGAAGAACCAAAATTGGCGACGGCGCAGTTCAAAACTGTTTCGGGGCCGGCCTATACGGTGGTGGCCCATTTCAATCCGGCTTCATTGCAATACACGGTGTCCAATTCCCTAAAGGAAGAGGGCGCGAAGAAAAAGCAATACATCACCAAGACTACAGCCAAATTAAGCATGGATTTGGTTTTTGACACGACCGACACCGGCGAGGATGTGCGTAACTTCACCGACCAAATGGCGAAATTACTGCAACCGATAAGCGAGGGCAAGGACAAGCTCGTGCCACCCAATGTGGAGTTTGGTTGGGGGCTTTACCGATTCGTCGGTATGGTTGAGCAATATAAAGAGACCATTGATTTTTTCGCCCCTGGCGGCGTGCCGCTCCGGTCAAGTGTCAACCTGACGCTGGCCAGTCAGGATGTGGTCTTCGACAGTGCCAAGAATCCACCCGCCAAGGTGGACGGTGACAGCTTGGCTCCGAAGCGAGTGGTTGTGCCTAACCGGTCCGGCCCGGCTGGACTGGCGAATGCCCTGGGTGATCCACGCTCCGCGCGCGCCATCGCTTCGCTCAACGCATCTGCCAGCCTACGGTTTGGCGGGGATGGTGAATTGGCGTTAGGCGGGGGTGTGAATTTGCAAGCGGCTGCCGCATTCTCTGTAGGAGGGGGCATCGGAGGCGGGCTAAGCTTGGGG
>Ga0194049_1000035_pt1 | contig 57893 bp, 49 predicted proteins | sample JunL2225m_MetaG_FD_148665 | JGI IMG/M metagenome (GOLD analysis project Ga0194049, IMG submission 148665) | Anoxic zone freshwater microbial communities from boreal shield lake in IISD Experimental Lakes Area, Ontario, Canada - Jun2016-L224-25m | ecosystem: Environmental > Aquatic > Freshwater >... | reverse complement strand
ACAGATGACAACGCCGCATGAACACCACGCCTTGTGAGGTTTTAAAAAAGGAGGGTTTCGTGCGGGATAAAGACTTGAGAAAAGCGCTTTTGATGGGTGTTGACTTCTCTATGACAGGCCGGAATAAGGTCGTGTAGCGACCGTTTCCGGCATTTGGGCCTTTGGTTTGCCGGAAACACCCGCTGGCACGGGCTTATTACGGCCTACCGCCGTTGCTGCATCAACAGAATTGCCCTCGACCTGGTCGCCAATCGCCAACTGTTCAAGAATCAGTTCATCCGCTTGGGCAGGCAGTCGCGTATCGGCGTGGAGGAACAGCAACACCTCAGACTTTGCCTGTGCAGCACCCGCATTCATTTGCGCGGCCCTGCCGCGTGGCGCGTCAATCACTAAATCAGCCAATGGGCGGGCCAGTTCCACCGTGCCGTCATGACTGCCGCCATCCGCCACGATGACTTCATGGCCGCGTTGGCGCAAGGGTGACAGGGAGGTTAGTAGCTTTGCGATCCCTTCCGCTTCATTCAGCGTGGGTATGATGATCGACAGGCGGGGCATCGGCTGTTCTAAATCGTGCGGATACTATGCGCATCGCATTACTGCGGCGATTTTTGAGCTAGAGAATTGGCAAATATGTAATCTAGCTATCAGCCGATAAGGCTTCTTGCGATATCGTTGGATTTGTGTGCGTGTTGCCTATACCACTCGGCAAGTTCGGCGCGGGTGACTTTCCCATCAGCCAAATTTAGAAACAGGGTTTCTTGCTCGTTGTCTATTTCAGCATCGAGTTCATACCCGTTTTTTTCGAGGAATGTATCGGCGGAAACGAAGGCAGTTCGCTTGTTTCCATCAACAAAAGGATGATTACACGAAATGCCTTCCGCATAAGTGGCGGCTAAATCAAATAGGTCAGCTTGCTCGTAATAATAGAGGTTTTGTGGTCGAGATAAGGCCGACTCAAGTAAAGTCTCATCCCGCACACCTTGGGAACCGCCCGTTTCGTTTATGACATACTCGTGAGTGGCTAATACAAACTTCTTGCTCAACCAATTGGGCTCTTTCATTTCGCCAGCTTAAGAAGGAGTTTTTTATGCTTTTTAACGGATCTTTTTATAAGTTCCATATCGCTCATTTCTACCTCTCTTTTTAAAGTTTTTTCATCCTTGTTGACGGCTTGACTGGAAGAAACCATTTTTTCTTCGTCGTGCTTTTTCTTTTCAAGAATAACCGCGTTCATCGTGTCCCCCACAGGCTAAGAAATAGACTCAAAGATATTGTATCCCTTCAAACAGCCTCAAAGCAATTAACTTAACGATTTTTCCGTTCGCCCCGAGCCTGTCGAAGGGCTCAGCACGAACGGCTTAAGTTAATGGCTTTGTTCAAACAGCCTACCGTCAGCCGCGCCGCCAAGTATGGTAACGCCCCACCCAACGCAGCAGTTTCTCCGGCGCATGGGCGCGTTTCCAAGCGCCTGCGGCGTATTTGTTGGCTTCCGACCAGGTCGGATAGGTGTGGATGGTGGCAAGTATCTTATTGAGTCCCAGACCGTGCCGCATCGCCAGCACGAATTCCGCCAGCAGGTCGCCGGCATGAACGCTGACAATGGTCACACCGAGTATCTTGTCCTTGCCCGGTGCGGTCAGCACTTTGACAAAACCATGAGCCGCTTCGTCGGCAATGGCGCGGTCGAGGTCGTCCAAGTCATAGCGCACAACTTCATAGGCAATGCCCTGAGCTTTGGCTTCTTGCTCCGACAGCCCGACATGGGCGACTTCCGGGTCGGTGAAAGTGGTCCAGGGAATCACCGAGTAATCGGCTTTGAAACGCTTGATCCCGCCGAACAGGGCGTTGACTGCCGCGAACCACGCTTGATGGGCGGCGGTGTGGGTGAACTGGAACGGCCCCGCCACGTCACCTGCGGCATAAATGTTGGGGTACAGCGTTTGCAGCCAGGCATCGGTCTCAAGAGTGCCTTGTGCCGTCGTCGCAATGCCGAGTTCCTCCAAGCCAAAGCCCTCGGTGCGGGCCGTCCGGCCCACGGCGCAGAGCAGCGCATCGAACGTTATTGCCTCCTCTTGCGCCCCCTGTTGGCGGACTATTAAACGCTGCACATCGCCCTCGCGCTCGCAACGCAGGGTTTCGGCATGGGTCAGCACACGCACCCCGTCGGCTTGCAATGCCGCATCGACCAGTGCGACGGCATCGGTGTCCTCGCGCCGCATCAGCCGGGTGCGGACCACTTGCGTCACTTGGCAACCCAAGCGGGCGAACGTCTGGGCCAGCTCGCAGCCAATCGGCCCGCCGCCGAGGACAATCAAATGCCCAGGGCGCTCGGTGAGCGACCAGATCGTGTCGGAGGTGTAGTGGCGCACTGATTCCAGCCCTGGAATGTTCGGGAGGGCGGGGCGTGCGCCAGTGGCGATGACAATGGCGCGTGTGGTCAAGGTCTGCCCGTTGACCTCCACTGTCCACGGCGAGGTGATCCGCGCATCGCCTAGCATGACGTCCACGCCCAGTGCCGTGTAGCGTTCCACCGAATCATGCGGTTCGACCGTGGTGATGACCCGATGCACACGCGCCATCACGTCGGCAAAATCGTATTCGACCTCGACGCGGGCGATGCCCAGCGCTTGCGAAGCACTGGCCTGTTTTAGAAAGTTGGCCGTGCGGATCAACGCCTTGGACGGCACACAACCGGTATTGAGGCAATCGCCGCCCATGCGGTGTTTTTCGATCAGTGTCACCTTCGCCTTCGTTGCCGCCGCGATATAGGCCGTCACCAAGCCTGCCGCCCCGGCACCAATTACGATCAAATTGCGGTCGAAGTGCGCAGGCCTTTCCCATCGCTCATAAACCTTGCGCGCCTTGACGGCATCCACCAGCTTGTGCGCCAACCAAGGAAACACGCCCAATAGAGCGAAGGACAACAGCAAGCCGGGCGATAGAATGCCGGACAGGGATTCGATCTTCGCCAATTGCGTACCCGCATTCACGTAGACGATAGTCCCGGCCAACATGCCGACTTGGCTGACCCAATAGAAGGTGCGCACCGGCAGTGAGGTCAAACCCATCGCCAGATTGATGACGAAAAAAGGGAACACCGGCACCAGCCTGAGGGTGAACAGGTACAGCCAGCCATCGCGGGCCATGCCCTCGTCAATGGCCCTCAGCCGTTCGCCGAAGCGGGTTTTGACGGCATCGCGGAACAGAAAGCGGGCGGCAAGGAAGGCCAGCGTCGCCCCGATGGATGAGGCAAAGGACACTAATACCGTGCCCCACAGCAATCCAAACACGGCCCCACCGGCCAGGGTCATCACCGTTGCGCCGGGCAGCGACAGCCCGGTGACCGCCACATAGAGGATGCCGTAGAGGGCACCGGCAAGGAAAGGATGGCCGGCACTATAGCCGGCAATGGCTTCCTGCTGGGCTTTCAGCATCCCCAGCGTAAAAAAACGCTGAAGGTCGAAGGCGAAAAAAGCCACAGTACACGATAGGATGACAATGATAAGAGTGACACGGTAACGGTTCATGACGGGTTTCCCTAAAGGTGAATTGGGTCAATGGGATCAGTCATTCAAAGCCCCTTGGCAACTACTGCCTTGCCCGGCGGTGCAGCCATGGCAATGGCCTGCCACTTGGATCGGATGGCCGGTCATGTCCTCATGTAAGAGATCGGACAGATGCGGCCTTTGGCGCTGGCCGAGGATCAAGGGAATGTCGAGCATCTGGTTGAAGTCGCAATCGTAGGCATACCCCTGCCAGTCGATGCTGATCAGTCTGCGGCACATCACGCCCTCTAGGTTGGCATCCCGGTGTGCGCTCTTTAGCAAGTCCATGTAGGGGGCGAATTGCCCCTTGGACACCAACAGACTGCCGAAACGCTGGATCGGCATATTGGCGAGAGTCAGCAGCCGGTTGAACTCGATGCCATGGCGTTCGCGCAGTTCCCGCTTGTAGACCGCCTCCAGTTCCTGTTGCGGGGGAGGCAACACCGGGCCTTGCGGGTTGAACACCAAATCGAGCGACAAACCGCTGCCTTCGCGGCCATAGCCTAAGGCATTGAGGCATTGCAGTCCTCGCAGGCTGGACGCGAAAACACCCTTGCCGCGCTGCCTGTCGACATTTTCCTCCAGGTGGCAAGGCAGGGAGGCGACGACGGCCACCTGATTTTCGGCCAAAAAAGCGCCCAAGCCTTCTTGCCCAAGTTCTTCAAGTATGGTCAGGTTGCAGCGGTCAATGACCTGTACGCCCAAAGCCCTGGCGGACCTTACCAAAAAACGGAAGTGCGCGTTGAGTTCCGGCGCACCGCCAGTCAGATCCAAGGCCGGGACCTTGTGCATGGCCAGGAAAGCCAGCACCGTATCGATCATTTGCTTGGACATTGCCTCGGTCCGCGTTGGCCCCGCCGCGACATGGCAGTGAACGCAGGACTGATTGCAGCGGTAGCCCAAATTGACTTGCAGCGTTTCTAGGCGTGTCCTGGCAATGGGTGGAAATTCAATGCCCTTCAGCAAATCTAGGGTGGGATGCATGGGAAACTCCGTCTGGATGTTAGAATAACCGTCAGTTGTCATGGAAGCCGTCATTTGCAGATGCCCGCAACCGGTGCCGAGTGACATCAGACCCTTGCGCTATCAAACCGGCGATGCCATCCGTCTGCCCGATCCCGACAAAGTGGCAGGGACGGCGCACCGGCATGGAATCCAACTTCCATTTGAACTGCCGCAAACGCTGCTGGCCCTCAAGGGCAGGGAGAAAGAAACCCTGCCGAACCGTTCGCATGCGGGCCCCTACAAAGATGCGCTGTACGCGGATTGGAAGGCCGCCGGACACCTCACCGGGGCCTTTCGCCTGGCATTCTCCGGGGAACGGTTCGACCTGCATGCCCAACTCAACGATTCCGGCGATCCGGACATGTCGGTGGAGCAAGCCATCCGTCATGCCATCCCCCCTGCCGTGCAACCGGAAAACGTGGTGCTGTGGCCCCATGAACGTTTCCCGTTTGGCATGGGCTTGGACTATGAGCGCAAGTTCACTTACTATGTACCCTAGGATGAAGGGCCAACCGCGATGGCGAAAAATGCGGGGGGGCCGCCAGGCAAGGCAGCCAGTGGCGACACGGATTTAGGAATGACGGAAAACCCTATGATTTTTCGCACGACTGCCGCATCCGGGGTTATTAAAATGCCTTGGGGCGCAGTTTCGGCAGTTCATCAACAGACTTTTGGCAGGCGACGTTAACATTATGACGGAAGAGGCGGTCAAACCGGAATCCACCTACAGCCCTCATTTCACCTTCAAAACTTTTGCAGTGGATACCGACCCTCACAACGAGGAGCGTATTTTCGCGCTACGCTACCAAGTCTATTGCCTGGAACGTGGGTTCTTGCCCCCCGAGGATTATCCGAACGGGTTGGAGCGGGACGGGTATGATGCCTATTCGACCCATATTGCCGCCAACAACCTGACCGGCATCGTCGTTGGGGGGGTCCGCTTGGTCACCCCCCCCGACGGCGAACCATTCCCCTTCCAAGCTCATTGCCCCCGGCTTTTCGCCAACCGGACAAATCCGCAGAACCATGAGTGCGCGGAAATCTCCCGCCTGATCATCAGCAAGCTTTACCGGCGGCGCGCCGGCGACACCCTGTTCGGCGTACCCTCGCAACTGCTGGAAGAGCCCCTTTCGCCCCCAAGCACCTTCGACCGCCGCAAGGCGCAAAGGGGCGATTCCGAACGGCGCAAGCTCCAGCCCGAAATTCTGCTGGGCCTGTTGCGGCAAGTTTACCGGCATTGCAAACTGCAAAACATCGGCTATTGGTACATGGCCATGGAAAGACCCCTCGCACGGCTGCTGGAGCGCTTGTTTTATTTTTCGCTCGAACAGATTGGCGAACAGGTGGACTACTATGGCCCGGTCATTCCTAGCATCCTATCAGTGAAGCACTTTGACCACGCCTTAAGCCGGGGCGACCCCCTCCTGTTCGCCTGGTTTCAAGACGCACTTGACGAGTGAGGGGAGGCGGAACCAAACAACCGGGCTAGTGTTGCGGCGAGTGGGTTCACCGGGGATGCCCGCTGTCCCTAAACGCCCCTTCGTGAATCTGTTTAAACCCTTCGCCAGTGCCCAGCAGGGCGGCGATAAGGTTCTTTTGCACTTCCGAACTGCCGGAAAACAGCCGCCCGGCCATTGCGTCCTCAACCAAACCGACTAGGCCGGTTGCCTCTTCCAGGCCGGAAGCGCCCATGATCTGCACTGCGTCCAGGCTGGATTGCAGGAATGCCTCGGCGGCATAGAGCTTGGTCTGCGCCGAAACCAAGCTTATCCGCTTGCCCCCGTCGCACAGGCTTGCGCATTCCCGCAACCACAGGCCGATGGTGTCCAGGCGAAGTTTCATGTCGGCGATGCGGTGGCTGATGGCTTGGTGCCGTCCCAAGTGGGTTCCGCCGGAAACCCGCTCCCGGCTATGCCGGACCACCGTGTCGAGCTGCCATTGCATGACCCCGGCAATGCCGGCGAAGATAAAGGCGCGCTCCAGTTCCAGCGCCCGCTGAAGCATCTGCGCCCCCGCCCCGGCCTTGCCCAACAGGCGTTCCGGGCCAAGCCTGCAATCTTCCATGTGAACGCTTCCGGTCACACCGCCCCGGCAGGCATGCAGTTGCCCTTCGTCCGAAAACCGGCAACCGCCATCGTCGCGGGAAACCAAGAAGCCGGTGATCCTCCCGTCCAATTTGGCATAGACCACCAGCCAATCCGCCAAAGGGACATTGGTGATGTAACGCTTCCCGCCGTCCAACCGATAGCCGTCGCCGTCGCGCCCGGCCCGGCTGGCCATGGCCTGCACGTCCGACCCGCAGCCCGGTTCGGTGATGGCGTGGCCGCCCAGCCATTGCCCGCTGAGCAAGGGGGGCAGGAAGCGTTTTTTTTGCGCGTCGTCGCCGTACAGCAGGACGGGAAACACCGCCCCCCAAAGATGGGCGTTCACCATCAGCAACAGGCCGGGGTCGCGGCTGGTTTCTCCGATTTGCCGGTGAGCCTGGCAGAGATTGAGGTAACTATCCCCATGACCGCCGAAACTTTCAGGAATGGCATGCCGGAATAAACCGCTGTCCGCCACATTTCGCAGGTGCGCTAAAATTTCCTGTCCAGCTAATCGATGGCGAGAGTTCACTGTATCGCATCCGGACTTTCTTCACTGCCTGCCGGAATGGCGGGCTGCCCTTGCCCGGTCGGTTGAACTGCCCCAGGTGCCTTTGCTTTCGCTACCTTCGGATACGCCATGGCTCGGAGGGTTGTCCTATATAAAATGCCAACAAACCCGTATTTCCATGTTTCTTGGACAGTGACATCCGCAATGGAATCGCTACCTGCCTTTTGTAGCAGGGCTTGGTATGCCCGCTGTTGCCGGTCATTCACGCTCATTGGGATGAAATTGAACAATTGAAACCCAGCGGCACTCGCCATGATTTCCCGTCCCCTAGTTTTGTCAATAGTGGATTGGTCAATCACGCTCTCGATCTTTATCGACTGTCCCGAACAACCGACCAATAAACCAGTCATAAGACATGTCAAAAATACTCTGTAAAACTTATTCATTACATTATCCCCTTATCGCATCACCGGTAATCGTGACGCATTTTGATACGCCAATATACCACCAATACCAGTCTTCTTTCAGTTCCGTATTGAGTAAGGCCGTCGCGCTAGGTACAGTCGCCAGTGCCCGCTCGTAGGCTTTTTCCACTCGCGAACCAAGGCCAATGGGTATAAATGCACCCAGCAGCGCACCGCATGCCCCGCTACTTGCCTTGCCGAGGGTTTGGTACTTGACCGGAGGCATTGGGGCAATATTAAAGGGGGTTGACGAACATCCTTGTAAAACGAGAGCAAACACTATGATTACTCCAAACCAGTTTGAACATTTTCGTGTTGTCATTTCGTGCCTCATATTTTTTTGTTAATTTATTATCAAATCGCCTCAAACAACCCACGCACTCGTTGATAATCCACCTTGCCATTGGGAAGGCGTGGCAAGTCGTCCACCTGCAACCAGCGACTGGGTTGCATGTAGGCGGGCAAACACTGTAGCAGATGTCTTCTTACAACTCCAATGGTTAGCGGCAGTGCCAACGCCACCACCAAACCTGGGCGCTGACCTGCCGCAGGGTCGTCGATGCCGACCACGGCACAGCCCTTCACCCCCGCCAAGGCCGCCACTGCCGCCTCGATTTCGGCTGGCTCGACACGGTAGCCGGAACACTTGAGCATTCGCCCCAGCCGGCCATGGAACAGATATTCGCCGCTTTCGTTACGGCTCACCCGGTCGCCGGTGGGATACCAGCCCTCCCCGTTGAGAATCCCATGCAAACGGCCCCCGCCCCAGTAGCCGCTTGCCAAGGTGGGGCCGCGCACCCACAGTTCGCCGCTGGCCCCGTCAATGCGAAGCGCGTCGCCCGCAGCGGGAAAACCAATGGGAATGGCCTGGGTTGCGTCCAGGCGTCCCCGGTCCACCGGCCAGTGGCAGCAGACATTGGTTTCGGTGGGGCCAAAAAAATTGTACAACACGGTGGCCGGCAAGCTTTCGGCCAGACTGATGAGCGCCGGGGCAGGAAACACCTCGCCGGCGAAAATCAGAAAGCGTAAGTTTTCCAAGGGTGTCTGCCGCAGGTTCCCCTTGTACGCCAGAAAGGCCAATTGGGCGGGTACGGTGTACCAGCCGCTGATGGCATGTTCCTGCAACCAGGCGCTGAGGCGGGCCGGGGCCAAGGTCAAGGCGGGGGGGACGAAATGCAGGCTGGCCCCACGGCCCAGCACGGCGTAAAGGTCGAAGGTCGACAAGTCGAAAAACAACGGTGCGCTGCTGGCGATGCAGTCTGCCGTACTCAGTTCCAGCAAATCCGCCGCCCATTCCGCAAAGGCCGCCACGGCGGCATGGCTTAAGGCCACGCCTTTCGGCTTGCCAGTGGAACCTGAGGTGTAGAGGATGGCGGCCAAGTCCTGGGCTTCGACCTCAACCGGCCAGGGCTGGCCGGGCGGGCAGTCATTCACGTCCAGCCAGCGGATTCCCGCCAGCCAAGGGGGCGGTGTCCCCCTGCCCGCCACGGCGGAGACTTGTGCGTCATCCACGATGAATGCCAGCCTGGACAGCGGGTTTTTCAAGTCCAACGGCACAGGGCAAGCCCCAGTCAAAAGTGTTCCGAACACTGCGGCGACGGCGTGGGTGCCGCATTCCAGATGAATGGCGACCCGCTGCCCCGGTGCCACCCCGCTACCTTGCAAGGCATGGGCGATGGAGTGTGCCCGCACCAGCAACTCCGCGTAGCTTAGCGGAATGCCGTTTTCCATCAGGGCCAACCCCCCCGGCCGGTGTCGGCACTGCCTTAAGAACGGTTCGAGCAACATGGTTAAGCTTCGGTTTCCAGCAATTCGGCATCCATTCCCGCCATGAGGCGATCCAGCCAAGCCTCATCCACCGCCGGATGCAGATAGCTATAGGACAGGGTGGTTTGGCCGTCCAACTGGCCGGCCAGCAGCGCCAAGCCCGGCGGGAGGGTCATCCAGCACAGATGGAACATGCCGCTGACCTGGACACCCAAGAAACCTTCCTGACCGAAGCGCAACTCGCCGATGTCGGAAAACCACACCGAACTCAACTCGCCGCCGCTGCGCTGTTGGCGCAACCGCTTGGCGTAACGGGCCGGCGACAGCCACTGGCCCAGCCACATCAAGGGCAGATAGGCGATATCCAATTCCTCTTGCACGGTTTGCCGGTATTGCGCCAAAAGATGCGCGAATAAACCTTTCCGCTGGCGGGCCTGTTCACGGGTGGCGCGGGCAAACAGGCAACTCACATGGTTGCCGAACACCGGAGTCGGGGCGTTTTGCCGGCGCAAATTGAAGGCGTAGGGGATGCAATAGCCCGCCTTGGCGACGGGCGGCCCTTCCAGTTCCATGGCGCGCATCAGGCAGCCTAGGGTGTACAGGGTTTTGCCTGCCAGGCCAGTGTATTGCTGGGCCAGGGAAGCAATGCGCCGCGACTCTTCCTTACTGTAGCGCCGCACCCGCAAGCGCAGGCATTGCGGGCCTTCTTCCATGGCCGTCGGCAGGCAGCTATCCAAGCTGATGGCTGCGTGGTTGTGCCGCCTGGCCTTGAGGAAAAGGCCGATTTTTTTCCACCAACTCCATTGCGCCAGTTTTTCGCCTATCAATGGCGGGGATTCCTTGAATTTGCCGGGCTGGCCGGAGCAGAGGAAATCCAGCAGGATTTTCGCGCCACGCGCATCCAGCAGGGGATGCATCCAGTTCAGCAGCAACAGCCCCCCTCCCCCGGCGGCGATCCAGTGCAGGCGCAACGGCAGGCTGTCCGGGCTTGGCACTGGCTGGTTGAAGATTTCCACGGCAATCCGCAGACCAGCCCCGGCCCCCTCGCCGTGCGGGCAGTGATGGCGCTCAAGCGGTATGCGCCGGCCGGTGGGCATCCAGGCGAAGCGCTTGCCGCGCTGTTCGAGCCTGGCACTGGCACGGGGAAACTGCTCCACCAGCAGGTCCAGGCGTTGCTGGATACGCTCCAAATCAGGCTCGCCACCCAGTTCGAGGGCAAACCCGCCGTATCCGCCGGGCATGCCGGCGTTGCGGATTTCCTGGTGCAGCACATAGGTGAAGTAGTCGGCGGGGTTGAATGCTATGGGGATCGCCGTTTCGTTCATGCGCGGGGGGCTTGCCGTATCCATTTTTCGAGGGCGTTCAGGCTGCGGACATTGTCCGGTTCGATTTCCGTATCCGGCAGGGTGACGCCGAATTCCTTCTCGGCGAACATGATCAGGCGCATGATGCCCATGCTGTCCAGGCCGGCCTCCAGCAAGTCGCCCTCCTCGCCGAAAGACTCGGGTGCTTCATGGTAAACCAGTTCGCTGAAGATGAATTGTTTCAATTGTTCTTTCATGGCGGTGCCAAGGTCTTCTTAAGGTTGGGTTTTTGAACATTTGCGACCATGACTGGGTAAGGCGTGTGCAATACTCAGTCTGTGGCCGGGGTGAACGGGCTACGGGCGATGCCCCAGCGCGGGACATGTCGGCAGTAATGGGCATAGGATGGGCCAAACCGTCCCCGCAGGATTGGCTCCTCGTAAACAACGACGGCAATATGGAACGCAATGGCAATGCCGGCCACATAAATCGAAAGCCCGCGGTCGAGGAAGAATAAAGCTTCGGCCAACAGGATAAGGACAACCCCCAAGTACATGGGGTTTCGCGTCCAGCGATAGAACCCGGTCACCACAAGGTTTTTTGGCGGGTCGATGGGGGCGGGCGTCCCCAGCCCCGAGACAGCGAAGTCCCAGGTGCAACGGATGTAAATGGCGCTGCCTGTAAGTATGAAAGCCATGCCGGGAAAGGCGAAGGCGGCATCATGCAACCGGCCCAGGCAACCGGATCGGCCAAGGATAAGGCAGGGAAGGTAAAAGACCACCGTGCCGGGAACAAGCACGGTGAAAAGAATCGACTTAAAGGCAAGAAAAATACGCACGGATTAGTCTGTTTTGAGTGATGTTTGGATGCCATGCCGCAGACGGTCAGTTTAATGTCCAATGTACCTCAAAACGAGGCATTTTTGAACTTTACGAAATATTGTGTAGAATTGGCGCGAATTGTTTCCACAATCCTACCTGCGCCCGCTAAAGGAATAGGCATTATGCCTGAAAATCTGATCACTGAACTGAAAAAACTACTAATTGATGGCTTGCGGCTCGAAGAAGTCACTCCCGGACAGATAGACTCGGAAGCGCCACTATTCGGTGACGGCCTTGGCTTGGATTCCATTGATGCCTTGGAAATTGGCGTCATGTTGGATCGCCGCTATGGCGTCAAAATCACTGGCAATGACGAGCGCAATCCGCAAATTTTCGCCTCGCTGCAAGCACTGGCGGAGTTTGTGGCCGCCAACCGCACCCGCTAGACGTGAAGAGCCCGATCAAAACCGTTGCCATCGTCGTTGCTGCCGCCGCCTATCCGTTTCTTGGCCCCTACTTGATCCGCAACGGCTGGGGCGGGTTGGTGCTGGTGCTTTTTGCCGCACTGACCCTCTGGCGCGGCCTTAAGGCGGCACAGGCCAACTTCCGCCTTGGCTGCATCCTCGGTGCGGCTTTGTTGCTGGTCGGCGCTTATTTTAGCGAAGCCTACACGGTGCGGCTGATCCCTGCCTTTGTGTATTTGTCCCTGGCCTTCCTGTTTGGCCATACCCTGTGGCATCCCCCTTCCCTGTGCGAGCGCTTGGTGCGCTTGCAGTATCCCGAATTCAAGCCGGGCATAGCCGAATACCTTCGCCAGGTGACGTGGGTTTGGGCCGGGTTTTTCGCGGCTAATGTAATCATTTGCACCTTGCTGCCCCTGCTCGCCCAGCCTTGGGTGTGGACGCTTTACACCGGAGTGGTGGTTTATGGGTTGATGGCCTTCTTGGCTATTGGGGAATATTTCTACCGGCTAAGGCGATTTCCCGGCATCGCAATCCCACCACTGATGGAGACCATGAAAATCATGCTGCGGCAAGGGCATGGGGTTTTTAAGGATATTGCCGGATGAAGCCCACACCCGGCATGGGAATTCTCTTGGCGATGCTTGCTTTGCCCTCAGGAGTGTTGGCCGACGACAAGGGGCTTGCCGAGTTGTCGGGACACTTCCGCCAAACCGGCGCGGCTGAATTCCGTTACGAGGAAACCCGCATCTTGGAATTGGCATCCTCGCCCGTAAAGTCAAACGGCTACCTGCTCTCCAGCCCGGATGGCAGCCTGGTGAAGCTGCAATTGTCGCCACGGCGCATCATCATGGCAATTAGCGGCGGGCAGATGCTGTATTACGATCAGGAACAGAAGCAACGCCACACCGCCCCATTGAGCTTTGCCGGGCAGGCGCAGCAACCCATCAAAGTGTTCCGGGCGCTGCTGCAAGGCCGCACCGGGGAATTGACGGCGAAATACGAAACCACGGTGGAACGGCGGGACCGGCACTGGAAACTGAGCCTGAAGGCAAAACCGGGCCGGGCCGAAGAAGACGCGCCGTTGATCGAACTAACCGGCGATGACCGCGACCGCAGACGGCAGATCCTGATCCGCCAGGCGGACGGCGAATCGTCCCGGTACTCAATCGAAAAAACCTCAGAGGGACAACCCCTGGAGTACTCCATCCAGCGCTTGTTGCTGGAAGCCGCCGGGGAATGACCAATGCCCTTCATCTGGAGAAAACGCTTGTTTTTGCTGCTGCTGCCCGTGTTGCTGGCGGCCACCACTTGGCAAGTCCACCTCGAATCCGATTTGAACGCCTTTTTCACCGCCACCGACAGCGAAGACTCCTCGCTTTTGGCCGGCTTCCTGCAATCCGGCGAACTGTCCAGGCGCTATCTGATCATGGTGGAACCAGGCACTGCCCTCAATGCTGTTGAATTAAGCCATTTGCCCTCTCCCCCAACCCCTCTCCCGCAAACGGGAGAGGGGAGCGAAAAGCCCCTCTCCCCACTGGGGATATGGGTTGGGGAGAGGGGCTTGTTCACCGACGAATTCATCCGCCAACTGGCTGGCTTGGAAGCGGTTGAACGAGTCTGGCCGGCTCACGAAGCACCGCGTGAATGGCTGGCCGCAGTGCAAAATCATGCCCCTTACCATGCCCGCCTCTACAGCCTGGACCCACAAGAAGAGGGGCGCGCCTTGTTTGATCCAGGGCAACTCGGCAAGCGGGCGGAGTGGCTGCAACTCGCCTTGCTGTCGCCGCAAGGCGGATTCATCAAACCGATTGCCAAGCAAGACCCGCTGCTGCTGTCGCTGAACGGCTTCAAATCCATGCAACATCGGCTTGATGCCCAACAACGGCCGGGCGACGTCGCTGGCACATTGATCCTGCAAAGCCGTCCGGCGGCATTGGATGCGGAAGCGCAAGCCAGCCTGCAAGACCTCATCCGCACCCGGTTCGACGCACTCAATGGCGCATCGGGCGGGGGGTTCCGCCTGCGGATGACCGGCATACCGACCTTCACCGTGGCCGCCCAAGGCGAAATCAAACGCGATGTCACCTTGGTTTCGATTGTCTCCAGCATCGGCGTGGCCTTGGTGTTTCTGCTGCTGTTCCGCTCGTTCGCCGCCTTGCACTGGATGCTGTTGATCCAAACGGCCTCCTTCGCAGCGGGTGCCTTGGCCTGTGCCTTGGCCTTCGAGCATGTCCACAGCCTGACCTTGGCCTTGGGGGCCACTTTGATCGGCATTTGCACCGACTATCCCATGCATGTCTTGGTGCATTGCGCCAAACACCGCCACACCCCCGCTGCCGCCGCCCGCATGCTCTGGCCCAGCTTGCTGATGGGTGGCTTGACCACGGTCATCGGCTATGTCGCCATGGGCATGACGGGGTTCCCAGGGCTTGAACAAATCGCTGTTTTCGCCGCCGCCAGCATCGCCGCCGCCTTGGGGTTGACCCGTTGGGTGTTACCGGCCTTGCTGGGCAAAACTTCCCTGCATCCCGCCCATCTGCCGGGCATTGGCGAGTGGGTCGGTTTCTGCGAACGGCGGCGCTCCGTGCTATTGGGCTTGTTCGCCGTGAGCGTGGTTGCGGCCTTGGCGGCCTTGGCGGCCCTGCCGGGCCTCCGCTGGATGGACGACTTGCAACAACTGGCGATGGACATGGGCGGGATGAGGCGGGAAGACGATGCCATCCGCGCCCATTTCACCAGCGTCGAGCCGGGCCGGTTTGTGCTGGTGCAGGCAAGCGACATGGAAACCGCCTTGCAACGCTCGGAAGCGGCCGAGCTACGCCTGCAAAAGCTTAAGTCATCGGGGGATTTGACCGAATACCACGGCCTGTTCCCTTGGCTGGCCTCCGCCCGATTGCAAGCCCAAAATGCCGCGACTTACAACGAAGCCCTGACCCCCGCATTCCGCGATGCCTGGCGGGTGGCTTTGCTGAAAACGGGCCTTGCGGTGGACAAACTGGCTTCGTTGCCGCCCGCATCGGCAAAGCCCCTGCTTCCTGAGGCCGTGCTCGCCACACCGGTGCGGCAAATCCTGTCCGGTCAGATTATCGAGCAAAAAACCGGCGTGGCGCTGTCGATTTGGCTGGGCAAGCACGATCCCGGCAAACTCGCCGAAAGCCTGGCCGGACTGGAAGGGGTGCGTTATTTCAGCCAGAAGGATCAGTTGGATCGCATGGCCCGGCAGCACCGCGACCGCTCCCTGGACATGCTGGCCGTCGGCGTCGCCGTGATGTCCCTGTTCATCTGGCTGCAACAGCGCAATGCCGTCAAGGTGTTGCTGACCCTGCTGCCGGCCTTGTCCGCCGTTCTGTTCATTTTTGCCGCTTGGGCCGTGCTGGGGGAGGAAGTGAGTTTCCTGCATGTGATCGGCCTGTTGCTGTCGGTTTCCCTGTGTGTGGACTATGGTATATTCTTCATGGACAATCGAGGGCATGACACCGACATCACCTACCATGCCATCGCCTCGTCGACGTTGACCACCTTGGCCTCCTTCGGCGCGTTGGGGCTGGCTAAGACGCCGTCGCTGCCCATCCTGGCGGTCTCCGTCAGTTTGGGTGTGACCTTGGGGTTTTTGCTGTGTCCGTTGTTGATCCGTTCCGAGTCGAGTAAATATAATTAACCAAGAGGATTTTCCATGAGATCGTTAATATCCGCAAAAGTTGTTTTCCTGTTGCTTTTCATTGCCTTCCTTCCGGCCTGCAGCTCCAGTGGAAAGATAAACATACAGCAAGCAAAAAGTGAAAGTATTGAAGTGGGGAAAACCGTATCACTCTCGGTCGAGCCGGATGTTGAAAATGTCAAAGCTGTTCACCAAGATGTCGCATCCCGTATCCGCGAAAGGCTGTTTGGGAAGTTGGTGACAGATCGCATATTTAAAGCCGTGGTCATGGCGCCTGACCCCGCAGATTATCGGATGGATGTAAAGGTCAAGGGCGCCCGGCAAGTTTCGACTGGCGCTCGCATATTTTTGGGAACCATGGCAGGTTCCAATAATCTCACGGCGGATGTTAAAGTATTTGAGTTCACATCCAACCGACTAATTACTGCCTATCAAGTACAGGGAGCGTCTGCTTCCCATCCCTTCTCTTCGCAAGCCGGGCTCGACGATGCCATACGTGAAGCTGCCGACAAGATAATTGAGGGTTTAAGATAGTTGAAAACCTAAACTCATCCCGATGCCGCCGCGACGATGACCGGCACTGCCATTATTTCCCCCGCCGCCATCACCGCTTACCAATGCCTCAGCGCAGCCGGGGACGGCATCGAAGCCTTGTGGCGGAGCCTAAACGGCAATCAAACCTGCCTCAAGCCGTTGCAGTTGTTTGAGCTTCCCTTCACGACGGTGGTGGGTGAAATCACCTCGCCCTTGCCGGACATCCGGCCCGAATTACAGGAATACGACTGCCGCAACGCCAAGGTGGCGATGAAGGCATTGAACCAAGGCGGTTTCCGCGCCGCCGTGGAACAGGCCATGGCCCGCCACGGCGCGGGGCGGGTGGGGTTGGTGCTGGGCACTAGCACGTCCGGCATTTACGATTCCGAGGCCGCTTACGTCCATTTCCTGCAACACGGCCAAATGCCGGGCGATTTCAACTTCACCCGCCGCCACACCGCCCAGGCCACCGCCGAATTCCTGCGCATGGAACTGGGTTTGCGAGGCCCGTGCCATGCCATTTCCACCGCCTGCTCGTCCAGCGCCAAAGCCTTGGGCGTGGGGCAAAGGCTGATCGCCGCCGATGTTTGCGATGCCGTGCTGGTGGCCGGGGTGGATACCTTGTGCCGGTTGACCCTGCACGGTTTCCATAGCCTGCAATTGGTGTCGACCGAGCCCTGCCGCCCCATGGACATCAAGCGCTGCGGCATCAACATCGGCGAAGCGGCGGCACTGCTGCTGCTGGAGCGGATGGCCGTGGATAATGCCCACCATTCCCGGTTGCTGGCGGTGGGCGAATCCTCCGATGCCCATCACATGAGCGCCCCGCACCCGGAAGGCGCGGGTGCGGTGGCCGCCATGCGCAGGGCGCTGGCATTGGCGGGCAAAGAACCCGGCCAAGTCGATTACATCAACCTCCATGCCACCGCCACCCCGCTGAACGATCTGGCCGAAGCCAAGGCCGTGGCCTGCGTGTTTGCCGACCCTCCCCCGTGCAGCGGGGTGAAAGGCTTGTTGGGCCACACCCTGGGTGCCGCCGGCGCGGTGGGGGCCATCGTCAGCCTGTTGGCCTTGGAGCGGGGCTTGTTGCCGGGTACTTGCGGTTTGGATGATGCCGATCCGCAATGCGCCTGCCCGGTCTTGGCCGCGCCGCGTCCGGGTGTGTCCCCGCGCCTGATAGTGAGCAATGCGTTCGGGTTCGGCGGCAATAACGCCAGCGTCCTATTGGGCATTGGGGAACCGCGATGATGGAATGCATGACTTTGCTCGGCTTCGGTGCCTGCGCCCCGGACTCTGAATTTAGGGCGAGCATGCCCTTTCCAGCCGGAGACATCGACCGGGGCGCGATGCCGGCTTCCTTGCGCCGCCGCGCCAGCCAAGCCATGCTGATGGCCTTCAGCGCGGCTGATGTAGCCTGTAAACGCGCCGGACGCCCGCCGTCCGGGTTGCCGTCGGTATTCGCCAGCGTGGCCGGTGAAATCCAGGTGACCGACCGACTCTGCATTGAACTGGCCAAGCCCGACGGGGTGGTTTCCCCCACCGCTTTTCACAATTCCGTCCATAATACGACGGCGGGCTACTGGGGCATCGCCCATCACTGCACCCGGCCATCGACGGCCTTGGCGGCAGGGCAGGACACGTTCGCCATGGCTTTGCTTGAGGCTTGGTGTCAATTGGCCTGCCATGGCGGGGAATTGTTGCTGGTCTGTTACGACGAACGGTGGCCGGCCTATCTCGCACCGCCCATGGGCGCACCGGCGTTTGCCAGTGCCATGGTCTTGGGTGCCGGTTCCGTGGCCGGCGGCATGGCAAGCATTGGCCGACCCCAACCGGGGCTATCGACAAGACTGCCCGACAACTTAGCGGCATTGGCCGCACACCAACCCGCCGCCGCCGCCATCCCTTTGCTGGCGCAGGTGGCTGCGGCGGGGAAGAATCAAGAAATTCCCGTCTCCATGGCTTTCGGGGGATGGCGGGTCAGCTTAATATCTTATACTTTCGAGGTGACGGATGAAGAACAATGACTTTGATTACGATGTCGTGGTCGCCGGCGGCGGGCCGGCCGGCTCGACGGCGGCGACCTTGCTGGCGCAGCACGGCCACACAGTCCTGCTGCTGGAACGGGACAAGCATCCGCGCTTCCACATCGGGGAGTCCATGCTGCCCTTTAGCGAACCGGTGGTGCAACGGCTGGGGATTGATTGGAGCGAGGGCAACCAGTTCAAGAGCGGCGCAGTGTTCATCGACGAGAAAACCGGCCAGCGCATGTATTTCCCGTTGAGCGCCTTCCGCAAGACCTACCAGTTGGAGCGCGGCCCCTTCGACCAGAAGCTGTTCCAAAACGCCGCCGCCCATGGAGTGGAAACCCACGAAGAGGAAAAGGTGCTGGAGGTTTCTTGCCAACCGGCCGGCGTGGACATCACCACCGACAAGCGCGGCTACCGCTGCCGCTATTTGGTGGACGCCAGCGGGCGCAGCGCGTTGATGGGCAAGCAGCGGCAAGGCATTTCCCGCATCGAAAACTTGGGTAAATTCGCGGTGTACACGCATTTCGAGGACATTCCTGCCAACGGCGAGGCGGACGAATTGTTCGCTTCCGGCAGCATTTACGTGCCGGTGGTGGACATCGGCTGGATCTGGATCATCCCCCTGTCCGGGCGTCGCCTGAGCGTGGGCCTAGTGGTGCAGAAGGAACGCCCCAAGGATTGCGACGTGGAGGAATTGTTACGCCGCTATCTGGCCCAGTCGCCGATCCTTGGCCGCTTGCTGGACGGTGCGAAACAGTTTGCCCCCGTCCGCGTCGAGGCGGATTTCAGCTACACCAACCAGCAGCGTTATGGCCTGCGCTATGCCTGCTGCGGCGACGCCGCCGGCTTCCTCGATCCCGTCTTCTCATCCGGCGTGTTCCTGGCGTTGACCAGCGCCGAGCGCATTGCCGACCAAGTCCACCTCGCGCTGGCGGAAGGCCGTGAAGCCGACCCGCAACTCCACGCCGGTGATGACGCGGATTATTTGTTGGGCTTCAACACCATGCGCCGTTTCGTGGAGCGGTTCTACCAATCCGGCATGGTGCACAACCTATTTTTCGAGGCCGACAAGCATCCGCAGTTGAAAGACGAAATTGCCCAGCTCCTAGCAGGGGACTTGTGGACGGGCGACAACCTGTTGCAAAATAGTTTGCTGGCCAGCCACCGGGCGGTGGGTTAAGGGCATTGACGGGAATGGATTTACCCGTAGGGCGGCCTTCAGGCCGCTTTGACGGGCGAAGACCCTGCCGGTCTGAGTTGGAAGCCTGAAGGCCGCCCCACGACAAGCGTCCAAGCTTTGCCGTGTAAAATTAGTAATTAAACAAAATTGTTTTAAAACAGTTGCGTTTCAAATCATAATACAATAAAGTATGGACTCCCTATTTTTCAGGAGTCCACCATGTCCCTAGACTTCGCTACCGCCCCCTATGGTCGCCGCGCCGAAACCGATGCTATTTTCCGCCGCTTTGATGCCGGTAAAAACCTACTAATGCCCGGCCCACGCCGCCTGGGCAAGACCTTCGTGTTGGAACGATTAGACGAGAGGGCAAACGGAAATGGCTATCATGCGATTCGCTTGGATGTCGCACCCTGCACCAATCCACAAGCATTTTTCACCAAGCTCGCTGAAGCTATTGAAGCCAAGCTCGGAAGCAAGCTAGTCCAGCAAATAAAACAGCGTTTCAGTCAAATTTTAGCCCCTCGCAACCAATCTGCCTCGACATTACCGCAAGCTCTACTAAGCCTAGATTGGGAAAATTACGCGCAAAACCTGATTGAAACTTTAGCCAGCGACAATAAAAAATGGGTGATATTAATGGATGAGCTGCCCATTTTTTTGCTGCGCTTACACGAACAAGCGGATGGATTCAGCCAAGCCCGTCGAATCATGTACTGGCTACGCGAGATATGTTTGCGTTTGCCTACGCTACGTTGGCTTATTACCGGATCGATTGGCATAGAACCGCTAGCCCGCGAGGGGAACTATCAAGGCTCACTCACGGATTTTGAACGCTTCGAGTTGCAACCTTTAGAGGAAATTGCTGCAAGGACACTCATCAGAGATTTGGCGCACACGGGATTGTTGCCCTATCGCACTATAATCAGTGATACTGAAATTCAAGCTATTGTCGATGCGGTAGGCTGGCTGTCGGCTTACTATCTTGAGGCGTTTAGTCGCCATGTACGGGGCAATCCTAGCAATGACGAGGCAGAAACTAAAGCACTTATTGACCAAGCGCGGCATAGCTTGATTGCCTCAGCAGACAGGGATTGTTTTGGAGTGTGGTACGAACATATCGACAAACATTACAAAACTCGCAAAAAATTAGCTTTTAATGTGCTGACAGCACTCAGCGGTTACGAGACCGGAATCTCACACGGTACTTTATTAACGGTTTTAAATGACCCATCTTTCCACGAAATCGACCTCCGCCGCCTACTCAACACGCTAGAAGAAGACGGATTCCTCGTATCCGACCATGACAACGACAAATACCGTTTCCGCATGGAATTGTTGCGGCTTTGGTGGCAGCGGTATTTGCCAGAATAGCCCAATCTCAGGTAGGTCGGCATCCCCATGCCGACATAGAATGGATGGCGACAAAGGATTGCCGCCCTCGAATATATGAATGATGGAGAAATTAGCATGACCGACATCGAAACCATCGCCCTCTATGGACCCGGCAATTTGAAACCGGAAGACCTCGTTGCCGGTTTTGTAGCAAGGGAAAACACGCTGGCCTATTTTCTCTCCGAACTGCGCCACCAAGCCACGCCGGGGGCCAGCCCGCGCCATCATCTCATTATCGGGCAGCGCGGCATGGGCAAGACTACGCTACTGCTGCGTATCGCCGTTGCCATCGGTGAAGCCGCTGATTTAACTCGCCCCCACCCTAACCCTCCCCGGTGGGGGGAGGGCACTTTAGCCCTAGCCGATTATTTCGTGCCGCTAACCTTCCGCGAGGAACAATACAACGTCATCAATCTGCATGTGTTCTGGCGTAATTGCATCGAATCCTTATTAGACTGGCTGGAGCAGCAAGGCCGCGACGACGAAGCCAAAACCTTGGAACAGCAATTGAACGAGGTGGAAAACGCCTATGAACAAGACCGCAAAGCCGAGGCGGGCGGCAATGCGGCGGGCCAAGTGTTCCGGCAAGCTTGCCAGCGTTTGCAGCGTCGGCCCGTGTTGTTCCTCGACAATCTGGATTTGATTATCGACGCGCTGAAAAAGCACGATTGGGGCTTGCGCGACCACCTTCAACAAAACGACGGGCCGCTGGTCATCGGCGCGGCACCGGCGTATCCGAAAAGCCTGTCCGACCGCAAAGCCGCGTTCTTCGATTTCTTCCGCATCACCACACTGGAACGGTTGGAAACCGGCGAAGTCCGCGCCTGTTTGCAACGCTTGGCCGGCAAGCGCGGCGAAGCCGGAATGAAGGTGGCGGCAGTGCTGCGCCGCGATCCCGGACGCATAGCCGCACTGACCGAAATGACCGGCGGCAATCCACGCACCTTGGCCATGTTGTATTTATTGCTGGAAAGCCAAGCGGGTGAGGATGCCTTCGCCGACTTGGAAAAACTGCTGGACCGGATGACCCCTTTATATAAGGCGCGTACCGAGGAGGCCGCGCCGCAAGCCCGCGCCGTGCTGGACGCGGTGGCACTGAACTGGGACCCGATCACCGCCAACCAAGTGGCGCGGGATTCCGGGCTGGACGTAACCGCCGTCAATGCCCAGTTGGCGCGGCTGGAAAACGACGGTTATGTGGAGAAAGTCGAGGTCAGTGGCAGCGGGCGTTCCGGTTATCAAATCGTCGAGCGTTTTTTCAATATCTGGTATCTGATGCGCCACGGCAGCCGCCGCCTGAAGCAACGAGTGCAATGGCTGACAGGGTTTCTGCGCGGCTTTTACTCCCCTGGCGACCGGACAACCCTAGCCCGCGATATGCTGCGCTCCGGCAAGCACAAAGGCCGTGCCGATGTGATGATGGCTTTGTCGGAATCGGTGGATGATCCTATTTACCGCAAAGCATTAAGCCATGCCGCCGGACGGGATTTGCTCCAACAATCGGAAATCCGCAAGCGCATCGAGTGTTTGGTGGATTTGCGCGACATCGACCCGGAACAAGCCGATATGGTGGAATTGGAACGGCAAGCACTGGCGGTTAAACGGGAATGGCCTAAGGGTGTGGATGCGCGTAAGTTTTGGGAATTGTTGGGAGGGTCGCTCGAAATGAGTGGAGCGGAGAAACGAAAAATCATCGAACAATTGCCGGGGATGGGCTTGGATGAACTGAAGGAATTGAAAGAAACCTTGTGCAAGGAAATTGCCGAATTATGCGAAAGTTTGAGTATTACCGAAGAGGAATTGGAAGCTTACCGTGCGGCTATACGGGATGGAGCCATCCGCCATCGCTATGATTTGCTGGGGGCTAGCGCGGCGGCCTTGCATGAGAACAATACCAGTATTGCGGCTGTGGGGTGTTTGCTGGCACTAAAAGGTTACGGGGATTTAGATGCAGTAAGAGAGGTATGTAAACGTTTCGCTGATGAGACTAGTCCAATCTGGTTGCACATCCATAACGAGCCAAACTTGTATCAAATTGAAACGGCACAACGGGCTTTTGACTGTGGTTATTGGCTAGATAGGCATGAATTTATAGAAGATGCCGAGACCGCCTATCGCCTAGCCATTAGTCTTAATCCTAAATTAGTGGCATCGTGGAATAATCTAGGTTGGCTGTTTCAACAACACTTAGGGCGTTATGAGGAAGCCGAAGCGGCCTATCGTCGGGCAATTGAGATCAGTCCCATGGTTGCAATGCCTTGGAACAACCTTGGCATATTGCTTGAAAAAAACTTGGCCCGTTATGAAGAAGCTGAAGCTGCCTTTCGCCAAGCTATTTCAATCGACCCCAAGTTTGTGTGGCCATGGAATAACCTAGGCAGTTTACTGAAAAACTATCTGAACCGTTACGAAGAAGCCGAAACTGCCTACAGACAAGCTATTTTACTTGACCCGAAGTATGCAAATTCGTGGAACAGTCTTGGTCGTCTACTGCAAGACCATTTGGCCCGCTATGAAGAAGCTGAAGCTGCCTACCGCCAAGCCATTGCACTCGACCCCAAGGATGCATATCCATGGAATAACCTAGGCAGTTTGCTGAAAAACCATTCGAGCCGTTATGACGAAGCCGAAGCCGCTTACCGTCAAGCTATAGCGCTCGACAACAAGGATGCTGCCCCGTGGAATAATCTTGGTGCTTTACTGCAAAAACACTTAGCGCGATATGAAGAAGCCGAATTCGCCTATCGCCAATCCATTATTTTCAATTCCAAGGATGTGGCTCCGTGGTATAACCTCGGCAGATTGCTAATAAAACATTTGGCCCGTTACGAAGAAGCTGAGGCAGCTTACCATCGAGCTATTGAACTCGACCCCAAACTTGCAGAACCGTGGAACGAATTAGGAAATCTGCTACAAAGCCACTTGGCCCGTTATGAAGAAGCCGAAGCTGCTTATCGACAAGCTATAGCACTCGATCCAAAGTCTGCTCATCCATGGAATGGCTTAGGCAATCTATTGCAAGACTACCTAGGCCGTTACGAGGAAGCAGAAGCCGCTTATCTTCATACGCTGGAATTAAATTCCGATTACAAAGTTGCCCACGCGAATTTAGCCTATTTATACTGGCTCCATTTGAACCGTCCAGAAGACGCACAACACCATGCCGAACTTGCCAAGCCCGGACTGGCTGAATGCGGTCAACGCTTGCTGGATGCGATGCAAGCCTTGGCTTCAGACGATTTGGGTTCGGCTTGGGCGGCGTTTGATAGTGCCTTGGCGACAAACGATAAGGAAATTTGGGTGGAATACATCGACGACTTGCAACGAGTCCTCCGCTACACCGTCTCCCTTGGCTACGGACTCAAATTCAAAGAATGGATGGAAGCCGCCGGTTATCCCGACCGCTACGCCCCGCTGTACTGGGCTTATCGGGCGCTGCTGGAAGGCGAGGCGATTTTGTTGAACGTCAACCCGGAAGTGCGCCGCACCGCCGAGCGCATCTATTGCGGCCTTGCCATCGGAGCTAAACCCGAACCGGCCCCGCCCAAACGCGCCCGGCGGCAAGCGACGAAATAAACCTGTGGGAAGGATGGAAAACGGGGAAATACCGTCATGCCGGACGGGATTCGGCAAGCTCACCACGAACGGCTTAACCTGTCCCGCCTTAAGCTGGTGGCCCTACATTCCACGGGCTAGAGTTCGCCTTGACTGCCGGCTTTGGCCGGCCCGAGTAAGGACTTAAAACCTTCAAGCGCTTCTTCAATATGTGTAATGGTACTGTTGATAAGCTGTGCCGTGGCGGGTTCAGTTCCCCCCGCATTTGCAACAGTGCCACCCGCACCTATGAACAGCATTAAAAAACCAACGCCTAATAATATTTTCCGGGTATTCATCATGATGCAAACTCCTCAAGCGTATTAATGTTTATAAACTATTGTGGCTTATATTGGCAATTGGGTGCAAGGCGATTCGTGGGAGCGGTTTTTAACCCTTTATTTCTTAACCAGCCCGCTCAAGAGCCAGTGTCTCTGCGTTGGGTTTCACCGCCCATTTTTCCCGGATAATACGCTCTTGGAAATAGACTGTCAACCATATGAGGGGAATGTCAATGGGCGACACCGGCCATTGGAGACGAAATCCCGCATTATGTAAAATTATGCCAACTTGACGCTGTTTTGGTTTTCCTGATCGGAGTAAGATACGGCATCTTTAGTTGTGAAAGGAGTGGATGATGGCTCAAACAAAAATAGTAAGATGGCTGATCTGCGGATTGGCAATTCCCCTTCTAATACTGGTGCTGCCGGGTACAGTCCTGGCACATGGCGAAGGCGGGGGAACGGTGATCATTGGCGGATACCAGGTCAGCCTGGTTTTTACGGATCCGGTCAAAGTAGGCCAGAACCTGTTCCATGTGCAAATTCTGGATGGAATGGGCATGCCGGTCAGAGGCGCACAGGTGATAGTCAGTGCCAAACCGGCTGAAAGTGCGCAACCCCATCCGGGAGGCATGGCGGGAATGGAAGGCATGGCGGGAATGGGAGGCATGGCGGGAATGGAAGGTATGGAGGGCATGGCAAGCACGGAGGGCGGCGCACAGGCGATGGGGGGAATGGGCGGAATGCATGGGATGAGTCACGGCCCGGCGGCTGTCCCGGTCCGCGTCACAGCCAACGAAACGGATGCGGAATATAGCGGGGTGATTGCTTTTTCCGCGACCGGTCATTGGATGGTGAACACTCATGCCATCGTCAACGGGCAGATGCTCATGGCTGATTTCCCGGCGGAGGTTGAGTACACTTCATCGGGCTATGCCTTTGCCATTCTGGTCGCGTTCATCGGCCTGAATGCATTCATCATCTGGCTTGCCTCATTTACCAAGCGCAAATCCGTTTTGCCTGAACCAACCGTGGAATTATTATGACCACTCCATCCTCCAACTCCACCCCTTCCGGATTCATGGAAGGGAATCTTCTAAAAAACAAGTGGATATACCGCTTTTTTCGCAGCCGCTGGTATCCCGGCATCGTTCAATGGCCGACGCTGGTTATTTTCGCGGTCATCATGTTCGACCTTATGCTAGGGCCCACGGTGACGCATGACAACTTTGGCTCGGCCATGACCTGGGTACTGTGGTGGCCGGTCATCCCGATTATCTTCCTGTTCATGGGACGCTTCTGGTGTGCCATTTGCCCGTTTGCGACGGTCAATGACATTGTGCAGGATTTCGTCGGCAACCACCGGCCTGTGCCGAAATTTTTGAAAAAATACGGTGTCTGGATCATTGATGCACTGTTTATTCTTATCACCTGGGGCGACCATGTCTGGGGCATAGTGGATAACCCGGTCGGTTCAGGCGTGCTGCTGCTGCTTCTCACCACTGGCGTAGTGGCCTCGGGTGCATTCTTTGAGCGCCGCATGTTCTGCCGGCATCTTTGCTTCTTGGGCGGGCTGGCGGGCAACTACGCCCAGGCCGGGATGGTCTCCTTGCACGGGACGCCCGATATCTGCGCCCAATGCAATACGGCATCTTGCTACAAGGGTACAGAAATAGCACCCGGCTGCCCGATCTTTGAATTCCCCAAGACCATGCAATCCAGCGCCAACTGTGTGCTGTGCGGCGACTGCATCAAAAACTGCCCGAATGGCTCGATCCAATTGACGGTGCGCCCGCCGACAACCGAGCTGTGGTTTGTGCACAAACCCAAAGTGGAAGCGGCTTTCCTCGCGGCAGTCATCATGGGCATTGTCTTTGTCCAGAACGTGACCATGCTTGAAGTGTGGGGTTCCATTCTCTCCTGGCTGGAAGGGGTAACCGGGACGACCAGTTACTATGTGAACTTCACCATCACTTTCGCAGTGGCCATCGCCCTGCCGGTCTCCCTGTTGGCGTGGGCCTCCGTCTACGCGGCCAAGTACAACAAAGCCTCGTTTGTGGATAACTTCACCCGCTTTGGCTATGCCATCATCGCCTTTGACTTGGCCGCGCATATTGCCCACAACCTGTTCCACCTGCTGGCGGAAGGCAAATCCATCCTGTATACCGGGGTGGCGATGTTCGGGGTCGATTCGCACGATGCCTCACCCGCACTGGCGGGCATGCCGGTGATACAGACGCTGCAATTCGGCTTGCTTGGCCTGGGCTTCCTTGCCTCGCTGTACAGTGTCTATCGCATTGCCGAATCCAACCACGAGGGTGAAGTGGTCTGGGCGACCTTTAAGCCTTACGCGCTCATGATGGTTAGCTTTGGCATTCTCAATGTCGTGCTGTTCACGCTCCCGATGTCCATGCGCATGTAACTTAATATGCGCACACTGACAGTCACCGGCAAGGGCCATGTCGAAATGGCCCCCAACCAAGTCATCTTGAGCTTCAGCCTGTCGGCCGAAAGCTACGCTTATCAGGGGACGGTCGAAGCCCTTAACTTCAAAGTCGAAAAGCTCAGGACGGCGGCGGAAGGTTTTGGGGTTGGCCGCAGCCAGTTGAAAACGGCCAACTTTTCCATCATGCCCAAATACCAGTATCACGAAAGGACCCGCGAGCGGGAGTTTCGGGGGTTCACTGCCAGCCACGACCTTAGGCTCGAAATCCCGTTTGACAAAGAAACCCTCAACCGCGCCCTCAACGCGATTGCAGCCAGCGGGAGCGATGCGAACTTTAACATCCGGTTTGCCGTCGCCGAAACCGAGGAACTGAAAAAGCGGACATTGCAAGCCGCCGTCGCCGATGCGGCGGCCAAGGCCAGAATCATTGCCGATGCCGCAGCGGTGCGTCTAGGCGGCATTGTGCGCATTGACTACGGCAGTATGGATATCCATTTCGTGGAGCCGGATTTCGACGTGTCGCCGATGGCATGCAAGGCCCCGTCCACGCCAGAGACCGATATTGAGCCTGAGGAGGTTAGCTCCAGCGTGTCGGTTACCTTCGTATGGGAGATTGGCGATTTGCCATAAGTTTGATTGCCGTCCAAACATCCATGGAAATTTTCAGCCGGCTACTTCTTACCCTTTTTGCGCAAGTAGGGCACGGTTTCCGGCACATAGTTGTCGATGGGTAGGTTGTTGACCACCGTAACCCACTGTGCCTTGGCGTCGTCCCACCCATTGCAGGTAATGATGAACTTGCTCGGCAGAAGCGCCTCGCATTGTATCAACTCCCACTGCTCTTTGGTTTCGCATTGGGCCTGCAACGCTTTCCGGGCAGGTGTCATGCCAACCGCAGCACCCAAAGTGATGAAGTACTGCACTTTGGCCCCTCTTTGTACCAGCTCTTTGACGTGGCATTCCGTCTTTTTGGCCATTTCGGTATTGGCGCCGCCCCAAAACGGCACGACGTTTCTTGGCTCCTCACCCGAGCCGTTCAGGTTGTGGTTCAGCAAGTGCGCCAGCACGTAATGCGGCTTGCCGCCGTAACCTATCAAGACTTGGGCTTCGTATGCGCGCCGCTTCAGGATATTCCAGTGCGGTGCCAAGTTGCCGATAATCACCTGGTCGGGTTCCGAACCGAAATTGATGCCCCATGCGGGGTCAGGCCGACAGGTGAGCATATTGGAAACCAAGCCGTTCCCCATTTTATTTTTTGGATGCAGACCCAGTGTCACTTTTGATTGTGGCAGTGCCGGGCCGGCCATCAAGCCGCGCAAGCGCTGAATCAAGCTCTGGAATTGGGGGCGGGAGGCGATGCCATAGTTGTCGCAAAGCCGGGCGTGGGCCGCGCCAAGGAAAGCGGCAAGTGTGGTTTGGCCGGTATCAATCTCAACGTCGTTCACGGTGATTTCGGACGGAAAGCTATCGCTGCAATCCATGCCGTTACCAACCATCGCGTCGCGGATTTCTTCGAACGTCGCGGCAGCATTTAGCTCCAGCGCCGTAATCAGTTCATTCCACTGGCCGACGCCTGACTCACTGAGCAGCGGAAACTGGCCTTTTTTTAAGATATTCTTGAGCGGGACGCTTAACGGCATTGCAATTCCTTAAGGGCGGAAATGGACGGGAAATTCAACGGCATCAGTCTAAGTATCCGTCACTGAATCCACTTTCACAAGCACTATTTTCACTCTCCGCACTTAACGAATCGGGCCAGGGCATGCGCGGGCGCGACAGGGTTTGCAACCCCGTCGCTAACGTTTTGTGCGTAGCCACGGCATCCGACACGGCGGCAAACATTCCGGTCGGGGTTACAGGCCCCGACTGGCTCAGGGATATCTTGTCGCGTCCGTTGAATTGATACGGGGAGGTGACGGTCACAGCCGTCGTGCTGGTCGCAATCTGTTGGGACAGTACAAACACGCCTCCGGCGTTGATGACATCGCCGGCAGCGGTCGTCACACCCGGCCTTGCGCCGTTGGCAATATTGCCGTCGCCCCAAATCTGCGTTGAAGTCTGAACCGGGTTGGTGATGTCGGCCTCGTAACCATCTTCGTAGTGGTCGTAGTAGATGATCGTCTGATTGGCAATCGGCGAAATGGAGATATTCGAAAAAATTGGACTGGCGGCGGCCGCAGTGACTGCGGCAATTTTCTGGAACATCGTCAGCAACTGGTTTTCCGGCAACGGGACATAGTAGGTCTGCACCACCGGCGGGTTGGCCGCCGAAACGGGCAACGCGACCCCTAGCCGCCCGACCATGCCGAACAGGACCGGCAAGAACACCGTTGACATCCACCAAGCGGTTCGTTTTTGCTCTGCCCTTGAACGGGAAGGCGAAGATGCCGAGGCAGGTTGCCCAATTGCATTAGGCAATTCTACAGACTCTGGATGCCGTGTGTTCATGGTGGATTTCCGATTGGGGGGTCGTGCGGTGGGCCGGGACAGCCTGGGGGGGGAGTTGGGCGTGGACACAAGCCTGGCAGCCTGTTGCGACAGGGGGGTTCGGCCGTATGGATGAGTCTGCCATGGTGTGTTCAATCCATATGATGTATATATATATCGTTTTTCGTGGCCTAGTGATTGAACGTACATCACTGTGGTCTGACATCGCGACTGGCGAGGAGACAATGCCATGTAAAAAAAATTCCGCGCGCAGTCTTGTGCGCATAACGTGCGACAATACTCCGTTCTTGTTGTCGTTGTCGTTGTCAAGCGACGAAAATATATATTTTTCAATTTGATTCGCTCTGGGCAGGGGCCGTAAATTCCATGAATAAACTTTTGTCGATAGCTTTAACCGTCACATCCGTCCTTGCCGGATGCACTGTTGGGCAACACGCATCAACTCAATCGAGGGTTGACAAATTAATCGGCGAAATGACCCTTGAAGAAAAGGTCTCCCTGCTTGGCGGCACGGGATTTGCGGCGCGCGCCATTGACCGCCTGGGCATCCCGGCACTTGAAATGACTGACGGCCCCGTCGGAATCAGCTCTGGCAATGGCACGACCGCCTGGCCCGCCGCCATCGCCATGGCTTCCACCTTCGACCCCGGACTCATCGGCAAAATGGCTGGCGAACTCGGCGAAGAGGCCCGGTCGCGGGGCAAAAGACTGCTGCTTGGGCCCTCGGTCAACATCACCCGCACACCCTGGGGCGGACGTGTTTATGAAAGCTATGGCGAAGACCCCTTTCTCACGGGCGAACTGGCGCGGGCATTTGTGACGGGGGCGCAATCCACCGGCGTCGGCACCAGCATCAAGCACTTCGCCGTCAATAACCAAGAATGGGGCCGCGACCACATAGACGTTCATGTGAGCGAGCGGGCGTTGCGCGAAATCTATTGGCCTGGCTTCGCCGCCGGTGTCAACGCCGGCTCGGTTTCGGTCATGGCTGCGTACAATAAAGTCAATGGCGCATATTGCTCCGAGAATGCCCATTTGCTGCAAGACATTTTGAAGCATGAATGGGGCTTTAGTGGTTTTGTCGTCTCGGATTGGGTGGGGACGCATTCAACGGTTGCAGCCGCGCTTAATGGCCTCGACCTGGAAATGCCAACTCCCGTGTTCTTTGGCGCTGATCTCTTAAGCGCCGTACAGGCGAAAAAAGTCCCGGTCGCTGTGGTCGACGACAAAGTCAGGAGGATTTTGGGTGCCATGGATCGGCTGGGTCTGTTGGAAAGCGCCGCTTCGGCTAAAAATGCCAAAGACGCGCCGGATGGCAACTTTGCCAGCCATCACCCGGAGACGGCGCTCAAAATCGCACAAGAAGGCATTGTCTTGCTGAAAAATGACCCATCGCTGCTACCCTTGCCGTTGAATAAAAAAATCTCGGTTGCGGTTCTTGGCCCCTCGTCCACACGCGCCCGCACCGGGGGCGGCGGCAGTTCCTTTGTGCATAATCCCGTGGCTATTTCTGCGGTTAATGGTTTGCAGCGGCGCATTCAAGAAACGGGCGCAAGCGTTGACCTACAGGTTGACGGCAGCATGAGCCTGCCCGGTGACGGTGTGCGCAAGTCTGAAATTGTGACAGGCCCGTTTCGTGGCGAGTTTTTTAACAACCCGGATCTCGCCGGCCGGCCGGATCACCGGCAAGAATTCCCTGTCATGGAATTTGATTGGGAATGGGGTTCGCCTGACAAATCCATCAGCGGTAATAAGTTTTCCGCTCGATGGGCCGCCGCCATCACCCCGCGCAAAACCGGCGAACATGCTTTTCGCATTGCCTTCACCCAGGCGGCGCGCGTCTATCTTGACGATGCGTTGATCTACGATCATTGGCCGGCAGACGCCAATCAAGCGCGGCTCATTGACGACACGGTTCGCAAATCATTGACTGCGGGCCGGACTTACCAACTGAGAATCGAATATTCCAAAATGGAAGGGCTTGCCAATCTTCAACTGGAGGTTGTCGAACCGGCATCGTTAGCCGGGGCCGGTAGCTCTGGAAAACCGGCAAGCATTGAGTCGGCGGTCCGCCAGGCCGACTATGCACTGCTTTTTGTCGGCTATTCGGCAAAAACTGAAAGTGAAAGCTTTGACCGGTCAAGCTTGCGGCTTTCAAAAGAGCAAGAAAACCTGATTTTAACAACCGCCAAGGCAAACCCCAATACCATAGTCGTTGTGCAAGCCGGTAGCCCGCTTGACATGACAGCGTGGGCAGCGAAAGTCCGCTCGATTGTGTATGCGTGGTATCCCGGCGAACAAGGCGGGCTAGCCATTGCCGATGTCTTGCTTGGAACGGTGAACCCATCGGGCCGGTTGCCGATTTCTTTTCCGAAAACGTGGGATGATTCGCCAGTGGCGAAAACCTACCCCGGCGTTGACGGGGTCACGAATTACACGGATGATATTTTTGTGGGTTATCGCTATTTTGACGCGGAACCCAACCATGCCGCCTTTCGATTCGGCCACGGGCTTTCCTACACGACATTTTCAAGCAAAATTGCCAAGGTGACGGCGCTTGATTCCACTGTTTCCAACCCAACCATCGAAGTCCACGCAGTGGTGAAAAATACCGGCACAAAAGCGGGCGGGTATGTTGCCCAACTCTATGTGGGCGAGCTTGACCCGGCCGTGCCCCGGCCCGTCCGGGAGCTAAAAGGGTTTAAAAAGGTTTTCTTGGCACCAGGCGAGTCAACCGATGTGCCGTTCAAACTTGACGCCCAGGCTTTCCGCCATTTCGATGGGGCAAGCAACTCGTGGGTTGTGACACCGGGCATCTATCAGATTAGCCTGTTATCCGAAGAGGCGCACCCTGTCGATAGTGCCGACATAACGCTGGTCGCAAAGTAAAGACGGTGCGCATGTCAATTATTGGTTTTAAAACATGGCGGATAATTTAATATATGGCGCAAAGTAACAACAACGACAGCATACCCAATCATGCATTGCGAAGCGGATATTATAATATTCCTCTCATGGCAGTCACCATGCTGTTTTTTATATGGGGGTTTTTAACTGCCCTGAATGATATTCTAATTCCACACTTGAAAGGGGTTTTTGACCTCACCTACACGCAGGCCATGCTCATCCAGTTCACGTTTTTCGGTGCCTATTTTCTCATGTCACTGCCTTCGGGGAAAATTATTGCCGTGCTTGGGTACCAGCGTGGAATTGTCATTGGATTGCTGACGGCGGGACTTGGTGCTGTGTTGTTTTATCCGGCCGCACGCGAGACATCCTACCCGCTATTTTTGACGGCGTTATTTGTCCTGGCTTCAGGCATCACATTATTGCAAGTCGCAGCAAACCCTTACGTTGCCGTTCTGGGGAATCCTGCAACCGCCTCCAGCCGCCTAAATCTTACCCAAGCATTCAACTCGCTGGGCACCACCCTCGCACCCTACTTCGGTGGATTGTTTATTCTTACGGCAACAATGCTTGGAAGCGATGCCACTCACTCGTTTTCACCGGAACAACTGCAAGCCTTTCGCTTGCAAGAAGCGGCATCCGTACAATTGCCCTATCTAGGGTTGGCCGCTGTATTGGTTTTGCTTGCAGGCGTCATGGCACTGCTCAAGCTTCCGGTGATCGCAGAGGTTGAGGGCCATCGGCATAAACCAGGCAAGCTGTCCGATGCCTTGAAGCACTCTAATCTCTTGCTGGGTGCCATTGGGATATTTGTCTATGTCGGTGCCGAAGTTTCCATTGGCAGTTTGCTGATCGGCTTTTTTGGGCAGTCCGATATTGCCGGGTTGAGGCAGTCCGTGGCGGCGGGGTTTGTTTCCTATTACTGGGGCGGCGCAATGCTTGGACGATTTGCCGGATCGGCATTGTTGCAAAAACTGAATCCCGGAAAATTGCTAGGCGTGTTTGCATTGATCGCCTTCAGCCTTGTTGTCGTCGCGGCCCTCGCCAAAGGACAGCTTGCGATGTGGGCGATTTTAAGTGTCGGCCTGTTCAACTCGATCATGTTTCCGACCATTTTCACACTCGGCATCAAAGGGCTTGGAAAACTGACCAGCGAAGGGTCGAGCATCCTCATAATGGCCATTATTGGCGGGGCCATCATACCCCTGTTACAAGGTATTTTGGCGGATGCTTACGGAATACAACTTGCTTTTTTGTTGCCGGCAAGCTGCTATCTCTATATAATGTATTATGGCTTTAAAGGTTCGATTTGACTTGCGGGGGGGTTTGAATGGAAGAGTTTGAAAATATCAACATTGCGGTGATCATCCCTTGCCATAACGAGGAAGTCGCCATTTCTTCGGTGGTGAGGGACTTTCGCAACGCCCTTCCTTCCGCGGCCATTTACGTTTACGACAACAAGTCCACCGACCGCACCGCCGAGTTGGCCGCCCAAGCCGGGGCCATCGTGGGTTTCGAGCCGTTCCCCGGCAAGGGCAATGTCATGCGGCGCATGTTTAGCGACATTGAAGCCGATGTCTATGTGTTGGTGGACGGGGATGACACCTATGACAGTTCGGCGGCCCCCGGCATGGTCCGGGAATTGTTGGACGGGCAGCTAGACATGGTCAACGGCATCCGCGTCAGTACGCAAAAAGAGGCTTATCGCTTTGGCCACCGTTTCGGCAATGTCATGCTTACCCAGATGGTCGCCACGACCTTTGGCAAGCAGTTTACCGACATGCTGTCCGGCTACCGGGTGTTTTCGCGCCGCTTCGTCAAGTCTTTCCCAGCCTTGGCAAAGGGTTTCGAGATAGAAACCGAATTGACGGTCCACGCCCTTGAACTGCGCATGAAAATCGCCGAAGTGCCCGCCCCGTACAAGGAACGCCCCGAGGGTTCCGCGTCAAAATTGAATACCTTGCGCGATGGTGTCCGCATCTTGCGCACCATCGTCGAACTCATCAAGGAAGAGCGGCCCGTGTGGTTTTTCGGGGGTATTTCCCTGGGGCTGGCGATGCTTTCCCTAGTGCTGGCCGCGCCCGTGTTCGCCGAGTATTGGCAAACCGGCCTAGTGCCCCGTTTTCCGACCGCCATCCTGTCGGCCTCCATCATGCTGTTGGCTTTTTTGTCGCTGACGTGTGGATTCATCCTCGACAGCGTCACGCGCGCCCGGCAGGAGCTGAAGCGGCTTGCGTATCTTGCCATTCCAGCCCCTGGCTGGCCGAAGGCAGGGCGATGAGCGCCCAGTGACACTAGCGCATAGTGATCTCACGCATACCGGTTTCTCTCCGTCGGCGCTTTGGGCTGGTGGGCATCGGCGGTTTATTCGTGGATATGGCTGTCCTTTAAGCTGTGCCATGGGGCTTGGGGCATTGTCGGCCAAGCGGCTTTGCTTTATGCGATGACATGGCTTCACGGCATATTGTGCCTAACAAAACCCGCCTGCCGAAAAACGCCCTAGCGGACTTCAAGGAGGATGCGCCGCCGCTTCCCTTGGTCGCGTACCCGCTGACGTTGCTGGTTTGCCTGGCCTTTGGCGGGGTGGCGCTTTGGCTAGGCATGGACGCCGACTGGGATCTGCGGAACTATCATCTGCACAATGGATGGGCTTTCGTCAACGGCTTGGTGGGCCGGGATCAGTTGGTCTCAGTCTCAGCCCAATGTTTCCACAATCCGACTTTGGATATCCCCTATGCTTGGGTGTTCGAGCGCCTGCCCGCCCGAGTCATTGGTTTCGCGTTAGGGTTCGCGCATGGCTTGAATTTCCTGCCTTTGTTCGCCATCGCTTGGCAGCTTTCCACCCAGCCCGACCCGCACCGCCGCCTGAGCGTCTCGACCGCCACCGCCTTGGCAGGGCTCTTGGGTGCGGGAGGGTTGTCCGAAGTCGGGCTAGTGTTTTACGACAATGTGCTGGGCTTGAGCGTATTCACTTCGGTGTTGATAGTGGTCTCGCGCTGGAACCTATTAACCAAGGGGCGAGGTTCGGAGGGCGTGGCCTGGGTTCTGCTCGCGGGCTTTTGTTCCGGCTTGGCCTTTGGCCTGAAGCAGTCGATGGTAGTGTATTGCATCGGTTTGTGCGCTGCCTTCCTAGTTGTGGACATGCCCTTGCTTCGTCGCATAGGAATCGGGTTCTGGTTCGGCGTGGGTGTGCTGTCGGGCTTTGCTGTGGGCGGCGGACATTGGGCGTGGCATTTATGGGAAGCCTATGGCAACCCGCTATTCCCGTACTATAACCATGTCTTCCACTCGCCTTGGGCATTGCCGAATCCTTATGTTGACGATCATTTTTTACCTCGATCTTGGGCCGAAAAGCTGCTGTCCGCCTACCGTTTTAGCTTCAATCCCCTTCTCGTGGGTGAAGTCCCGTTCCGTGATCTTCGCATCCCGACTCTGGTGACGCTGATACCGCTGGCGGCAATGGCGTGGGGCTGGCGCAAGCAAACCCATCCGTTTACCCACCCCGGCCCCACTGGCTGGTTGCTGGCGGCGGGCCTTTTGTCGTATGCGGTTTGGGTGCCGATGTTTTCCATCTATCGCTACCTCGTTCCCTTGGAAATGCTGTCACCCATCCTAGTGGTTGCCGCCATCGGGTTGCTGCCGGTTGCCGCAAAAATTCGCCAATACGCGGCGGTCGGCTTGATAGGGGTTTTGGTTGCCACCACCGTTCCCCACGACTGGAGGCGCATGCCATGGCGGGATCGGGCGGTCGAGGTCGAGGGGGTGGCAGGACTTTCCTTGCCAGCAAATACCCTGGTGCTAATGACCGGGCAAGAGCCTCTGTCGTTCCTGATACCGGCATTTCCCAATAACCTGCGTTTTTACCGGCTTCAAAGTGCTTTTGAAATACCCAACGACCCCGAAGTCGGTTTCATCAAACTGTATCACGACGCCATGGCGAAAAATCCCGGCCCGATTGCCTCGCTACACTCCGTGGGGGAGGAGGATAGTGCAGTGGAGGCGCTGTCCGAGTATGGCTTGGTCTTGGACAAGCCCAGTTGCCGTCCGCTGACATCACCCATCGGCTTCGGTGAATACGCTTTCTGCCTTACCCGGAGGCTTGGCGGCAGTGGTGATGTGCGCAATGAAATGTTACATTGAAACCCAATGACTAATCTTTAATTCTGTACAAACATGAAATTCAATCCCTTACCGTGGCTGCTTATCCTGGCAATCCTGGGTCTTTCTTGGTGGGCTAGAAGCCAATTGATCGAAGAACAGGAACTGGCCTTTTTTTGCCAAGGCGGCGGGCAAAGCCTTCCTTGCAAGATGCGCGGGTTCATTGCAAAAATTTTCATCCAAAACGGCGTTGGTTACTTCGCCCTGTTCCTCGGCCTAGTGTCGGCGATCACCCGCTCAGGCTTCATGGGCCTGTTGGCCGGGATAGTCGGCATGGCAAGCTTGATCCTGCATGGCGGGGATCATGCCGCCTTGGATTTTGCAGCCTTTGGTTTCTTGCTAGGTGTTTTGACGCTGGCGCGTGCGCAGTTCGACGAATACCGGGATCAGCACCGAACCGGCCAGCAACAGGCATAGCGCCGCCCACTCAAGGGCGTGTTGGTTGATTCCATCCGCCAGCCGCCAGGGTTCGTCTTGTACGATGATAATGTGTTCGGCGACGGCTATCCACAGCCCGGCGAAGCCGATCCAGCCCGCGAGCAAAATCTCTTCCAGATCAGCCTCACGCTTGCCTTTGATCCAAGCCAACAAGGCAAGGCCGACGGCTGGCACGGAAAATAGCGCCACCGGAAAATCCCGCGAGCGCAAATCAAACGCCAGTGTTAGGCAAACCAAGGCGGCACCGAACAAAAACACGAACCGCAGCGCACCCAACAGGCGGGAGCTTCCGTCGAAGCTTTGGTCCTTGTGCCGGAGCCACCGCACCAGATGGCTGGCCGGTGCCAAGTTTGGCGGCGGACAGCCGGTCGAACACCAAGCGGCTAGAGTGCCACCCAGTACAAACGTGACGGCTAACAACAAGGCGGCATAGAGGTTGGAATAGGCCCATTCCAGTAGCGTCCGGTTAGTCATCACCATGTCGCGGACGAATCCAACCCACGCGCCTCCGCCGCTGATGCTAACGGCAAGCAAGGGCAGGAGTGATTTGCCTTCCAGCCTTTGCTGTTTCCACTGTGCAAGCGCAAATAGGCCGAAGAATGCGAACATGGCAGCGTAGGCGGCATGGCTCCAGAATGGGGCTTCGGCGACAGGCCCGCGAAAGGGAAACTTAGTGTTGCCATCGGCATCGTATAGCCCCCAGTACCCGCCGACCGCACCTTCTGAATCGCGCTTCCAAGGCTGATCGAATGCCTCGATGATGTTGTAGGGGATTTTTTCCAATTCCGCGCGCAATGCAAATTCCCGGATGAATCGGGCTTGGTTGACTAGCGTGGGTTCTGCTTCCTGGCGTTGACGACCGTAGCTGGGCCAACCGGTTTCGCCGATCAGCACTTCCTTGCCTTTCAGTTCAGCCTTTGCATGCCGGTAAATTTGGCTGACATGCCCGACTGCGTCGTCGATCCCGATGGGGTCGTCCTCCCAATAGGGAAGGATATGCACGGTGGCGAATGACACTGAATCCAACAAATCCTTTTGGTAGCGCAGCCAGAATTCCCAGACATCGGCGTAGGTGACCGGCACACCGGGAACCGCCGCCTTGACCCGCTCAACATAGGCCCGCATCATTGCAGGGGGTTGTTCCCTGCGCAGCAGCACCTCGTTGCCGACGATGATTGCACGGATGACGGAAGGATATTTCCGCGCCAAATCGACGGCGATTGTCAATTCCTTTTCGTTACTGCCTTGCTCGCGCCCAATCCATATTCCGAGTAAGACTTTGATGCCAAGTTTTTGCGCGAGCCTTGGCACTTCCTGCATCCCTTGGGTGACGGAATAGGTGCGGACACAGTCGAAACGTTGTGCAAGTGCCGTCAAATCAGTTTCGATTTGTTCCTCGCTGATGGACATTTCCCCGCCCAAAGGCGTTTGACCCGGTTTGTGGAAGGGCGAGTAGGACACGCAGCTAAGGTGGTCAGTCAGGGCATCGACGAGCGTCACCGGCTGGCTCAACTTCCACCAGTACGAGATCGAGAGCAAGGCGCAAGCCGCCAAGGTGATGTAAACGAATGCACGTTTCGAAAGCATGTTAATCCTATATTAAGCAGGTGTTCATAAAATTTTTTACATTTTCCACCATTGTAGGGACGGCGCAACCCAGGCAATCGCCCTCTTACAATGGTCAAAACACTTTTGGTCAACTACTTACGAGCTATTGACTGAATTGGATGGGCCAGTTACCAACGGACACAGGGCAAAATGAAGTCGCTTGCAGGGCTTTGGCTAAGTGTCAAGTCCCTCATTGGCTATCACGCCGATAGGCATTGGGAGACACCGGGAGATTCGAATCATCAGGGACATGGAAGATGAAGATGGAATCGCCGGCGCGGCTGATCATAGGGTAGTTTTGCAGCCAACGATAGTTCCATGTGTCCGGCTTGAATGGTTTATGGGTGCTTTCCTGATAATATTGGGCCGAGATGGCGTACCAACCCGGTTCCGGTTTGAAGCTGTCGTGCCACAAAATGAAGTTGTCGCCGAAATAGTATTTCGGATCGGAACCGCCGAAATAGTGGATGTGAATTTTTTCGATAGGTGTTTCGGTGGGGCGGCGATAGTCCAGCCCGCAAGGCTGAGTCTCGTCGCTATCCTGCCTGCTTAGGCATTCATTGTATTGCCCCACCCATTTTTTGAGATTTTTCAGATCTTGCCCCCAGTCATAGTTAGAATCGGTGACGTATTGGTAGCCATTGGCGTGCCCGCCGGCCGCTTCGTTGAAATAGGAAATATAGGACGGATAGGCGAGGACGGGGATGGAGACGATCCAGAAAACGAAGAGTCCGGCGAGGGAATTGATCACCCATGCATGGGCGAGGAATTGTTCGCGAAGTCGATGGAGCGCGTCGGAGCAGGTTGTCGCAGTGAGGACATAAAGGAATGGCAGTATCGGAAAAAGATGCCGGAAACCAAGATTGAGACTGCCGGTAATGCACAAGTAACAATAGAAGACCACGAAACCCATCATGGCTATCTGCGCGATTTTATGCTCGATAAATGAAACATATTTTTTCCCAAAAGCACGGGTTTTATCAGTCAGACTTACGAACAGTCGAGAGAGTGCATAGATGATGCTCGCGAAGAGCAGAAAGAGGAATGGCAAGGTTTCCTTGAGGAGAAACACAACCGGAAAATACTCAGGTTTGGCTTGGATGATCAATGTCCCGAGAAAGTAACGGCTGCCAAGTTCTGCAACGCGCACGAAAACCATGCTTACTCCCAATATATACAAGGTGAGGGGTTTCAGGAGTGGCATCCCCATCATCCAGTCAATGACCGCTTTTATCATGTGCGCGACAGGGCTGTCGCCTACGCTGACATAATGCATACGTTCGAAAAGGCCATTTGCAATGGCCCCTATTTTCTCCATTGGCATATTCAATGTATTAAAGAAATAGAGTATACAGATAGCCATGAAACAGAGAATGACGGCGACGGAATATTTCCATATATAACTGAAAATCAGTACCCAACGGCGGCCACGGGCAGATGAAGTGGGGAATTCATTCGGGCGTAAGGCTCGGGCGGAGGCGTAGACAATCGCCAGCAAGGCGAAAAATGGAAAGAGAATGACGGCAGAAAATTTGACCATCTGCACAACCCCTAAAAAGATGCCGAAAAGGATGGTATTTTTCCAGTTGGGTTCTTTGAGGAAGCGGACAAAGTAGTAGGTTGCCATGAAAAGAAACGTGGCGATGCCCATATCAGTGGTGACGAGATGGTCATGAGCCAAGATATTGGGGTCAAAAGCGTAGAGCGTAACAGCAAAAAGACCCGCCAGTGTCCCCGCCAATTGGCGCGTCCAGTGGTAAATAAACAGACCGAGCAATATGGCCGCGAGGGCGATGGGCATGCGCGCCCAAAAAATGATGTCGTCTGCATTATTGCCCGCCTCATAGAGGAAGGCTTTGCCGACAGCCCATTCTTCACCGTCTGCCCAGTAGGCTTGGGTAAGAGGAAACGCGGGTTGAAGAAAAAGCAAAGGGATGCCCGCGAGATCCTTCATAAAGGGCGGGTGTTCGGGATTGAGCCGCATGTCGCCGTAACGAACATAGGAATAGGCAGCACCGATATGGGCCATTTCATCAGTGGTGGCGGATTCTTGCGACGAAACCGTTAAGGAAATAATGAAGAACACAGACAGGATGATCGCCACGACAATGGTGGCATGTTTTTCGAGTAACATAGGTAGGCTACGGAATTGACTGAGATTTACGTTGATAAGGGAACCTCGAAAAACCGCTTACGTTCATGGTTCGCCCTCCGACAAACTCAGGAGTCTCACCACGAACGTAACCATATGAAAAATATAGAACCGTTCGCGCTGAGCCTGAGCCTGTCAAAGCGCGAAGTTTTTCAAGATTCACTTAAGCGTATCATGTATCCGATGCCACTCAAACCCCGGTTCCCCACTGTTGCACGCTCCCAGGTTGCACATGCCATGTGTCAACAGCGTTTCCCCAATGAATCTCAAAAGTCACTGCCACATTCGATGTCACCGATATCTGAGGACGCGCTTCAACGCTACGACGCTTTTTGACGGCTAGGTCAAGAATGCCATCCGCCCCGAATGGATATTCGTCAACCCCGAATTCATCGGTCAAGTGACAATGCCACGCAATACGCTGTTCGTGGGCTTTGGGCTGCAAGCCAAACACATACTCAAACAAGACAGCGATGGGGACGAGACCCGTCCAACCCACAAAGTCTCCCTTTGAAGGATTTCCGGGCGCATTATTTTCGGGTGCGTAGTTCTCCCACAAGGTTCCGGTGTCTTCGCACACGGCGACAACGGCATCAAGATGGCGTGTGGCAATTTTCTGCGCCAAGTCAATGCAACCGTGTAGCGCAAGACCGGTCATCACCATGTAATTGGTCGGTGCCCAAACCGAACCGAGCCAGTAACCACCGGTTCTGTCGTATAGGGGATTGTCTTTTGACAGGGTTGGCACCGGATGTTGCGTGAAAAATTCTTCAGGGTTTTCCAAATGCGCCACAAAAGCCGGCAAATCGCCTGGGTCAACACACTCCGCCAGCAGCGCCCAATAGGCACCAATGCTTTTCACATTAGGGTGGGCCCCGTCACGGTCAGCGTCATAATAAAAAGCGGTCTTGGCATCCCACAAAAGTGCCTTGATACTTTGGGTCAAGCGATCAATCTCAGTGGCAAAGTCGGGGATTTCGGCATCGCGCCCAAGTGCCTTGGCAATGGCCACAATTCGCCGCGCCGAACAAAGCTGTTGCAAGCTTGTGTCCGCCCATGTCAAGTGGCCATGCGAAAAGCGTTCGTTAAAATCAGGGGCGTCCGAGCGCGGTTGATTGTCCATGCCGCAACCCCATCCCGACGACCAATAGGTGCCGTCTTTCCAGGTGCGATACGTTCGCAGCCACTGGTGATAAGCCACCAATGCTGGAAATACCCGCGACAGGCGATCACGATTGCCAAAATTCAAATAATATTCCCATTCCGACCATGCAAGAATGTTGGGCCCGGTGCTGGCCGGGTCATACCGCTCAAAACAATCGCCGCCTGTTGCTTCATCAATTTCCCGGCAGATGAAACCGTCGGGATGCTGCTTGGCATATAAGTTATCGAGCGTGTTCTGAAACGTAAACACCCGCTGCCCATACTTGCCAAAGAACAGAATAAAACAGCTATCCCACATGAACAAATGATCGTTAAACGCCGTGTCGATATAATTCGAAACAAAGCCGTTTTCCTGTGCGGGTGCGCGCAGATGCGAAAACCCAAGTTCCCATGCCTTCCAATAGGCGCGAATCACATCAGGGCGGGCATCCCATCGCGGTTGGGGTAGTTTCGACCTCGATTCGGTGAAGACTGGCAGTGCCGCCGATTCTTGCGGCATGGTCAAAAAGCCATTCTGTTTTACCCACTTGTTTTCGGTATGGCACTTAAACGTTTCCATCGTAGTCACCTCTTGGCGGATGGTTCGGAGGAGGCCGGGAGAAGCGAACCATTAGGTCCGCCGATGGCCTGCGTGTCATCAAAGTTGACGAGCTGGTCGACAATGTAAATGGGGCGGCGCTGGACCTCTTCATAAATACGCGCCAAGTATTCGCCAATTATCCCCATCAGGGAAATCTGCACGCCACCAAGGAGCAGGATGGATATATAGAGGAAGGTAAAACCGACTGGACGGTAGCCAGGCAAGAAGAAATACTGCCACAAGACCACCGCTATCCACAGAATCGCAGCGATGGCCACCGTCAGGCCCAACCATGTGGCGATCTTCAGTGGGGCCGTGCTAAATGACGCGATGGAATCGATGGCCAGCTTGATAAGCTTGAAATAGTTGTAGTTGGACTTGCCCGCAAAACGCGGGGCACGAAGAAACTCCACCCCGGCGGCCTTGAAACCCGTCCAGCACAGCAAGCCACGGACAAAGCGGTTACGCTCCGGCAGGGCGTTGAACGCATCGACCACCCGCCGGTCTAAAAGCCTGAAATCGCCGGTGTCCTTGGGGATGTCGATGTTCGCAAGCTTCCGCAACAGCCGGTAGAAAAGCCACGACGAGGCCTTCTTCAACACGGTCTCTTCCTGCCGCTTCGAGCGGACGCCGTAGACGATCTGGTAGCCACCACGCCATTTGGCGAGCATTTCCGGGATCACCGTGGGCGGGTCTTGCAGGTCTGCATCCATTAGCACCACCGCATCGCCCCGGGCGTAACGCAGGCCGGCCGTCGAAGCCGCTTCGTGGCCGAAGTTGCGGGAGAGGGAAACGACGCGGATGCGGCAGTCCCGGTCGGCGTGGGCCGAAGCAATCGCCAACGACGCGTCGCGCGAGCCGTCGTTCACGAGGACGATTTCCCATCCGCCACCGCCGTCCTTGGTCAGGTTGAGCGAGTCCAGCACGGCAGAGACCTGCTGGATGAATTCGTCCAGGCCATCGGCCTCGTTGTAGCAGGGCGAAACGACAGAAAGCACGGGCGCGAGTTGATTAGTCATGGTTAGGGCGAGTTTTGTCAGGGTTAAACTTATTACCGATGTTACTCAGCACCGGTTGCGGGCCGTTGCAGGGCGGCCTTCAGGCTGCCGACTGAGGCTAGGGCCATCTCGCAAGCCGAAGCGGCCTGAAGGCCGCCCTACAGATGGTCGCTGCGTAACATCAGTTGACGTAGGTTGGATTGCCAAAAAGCCTGCCATGGGCTTGGCCGAGGGGACGGCAACCCAAGCTACGGCTATATTCTTGACGCCGCTGCACTTCTTAATTGTTCCACTTTACCTTAATTCAGTGGAATCAAGAAACAAAAAAATGTGATGCCGGAATAGAGGATAGTAAGGCAAACTGTTTTACGAAAACAGCAATGGGCGGGAAGGTCTCTTTATCAACCTCCAGGCGCTTTCGCTCAAGGTATTCGGTATCAGCATATTCGGACTCAAGTTCTGGTCGATAGCCTTCGGAACCCTGACCGTCTTGGGGCTATACCTCCTCGCCTAACGAAACAACCTGCCAGTCAGGGGGAATCCTGCGTGATCGCTCTACTTTGGCGGACTGCACTGGCTGCCCATGTCGGCGGCGGATGCCCGTGCGCCAGCTTCTGGCCGTCCTGCCCGCCGCACTGGGACAGGACTCACGGCAATGCCGGTTTGACCGGGCGACCGTTTGATAAGTATGATATGCGACAACTAATGGCATCCCCGGATCGGCGCATTTAACTGGATGTTATGCATCGATCCAGGGTTGAAACCCTGCCACCGCGAGGCCCGATTGATCGCAGCAAGGCAGGCAACGCCCTCTTCGTGCCTACGGGATGGAGAGGGTCATCTGATCTGCGAGCGGACGCCGGGCGTGGTCTTGCAATTGCGGGGATCCAAACGCCGGCAAATCGACATGGGAGCAAGAAATGACAAGCAATACTCTGGTACTACCCCCGGGATTCCTTTGGGGCATAGCAACCTCCAGCTTCCAGATTGAGGGGGCGACCAAGGAGGACGGCAGGGGGCCCAGCATCTGGGATAAAATCTGCCGTGAAAAGGACGCTGTGGCCAACGGCGACATGGCTGACATCGCCTGCGACCACTATCATCGCTATGCCGAAGACATTGCCCTGATGCGCGACATGGGGTTGAAAAACTACCGTTTCTCAGTGGCTTGGCCGCGGCTGCTGCCGCTAGGCAGGGGATCGGTCAACCAGAAGGGGCTCGACTTTTACGATCGCCTGATCGACAGGCTTTTGGCATCGGGTATCGAGCCTTGGCTGTGCCTCCTGCACTCGGACTTTCCGTTGGCCCTGCACGACCGGGGCGGTTGGATCAATCGCGATAGCGTGGACTGGTTCGCCGACTATGCGGTGTTGGTGGCAAGGCACTATGGGGATCGCGTCAAGCATTTCGCCACCATCAACGAGCCATCCTTGCACGCCTTGTTCGGTTACGGCATAAACCCCACAGCACAGGGCTTTCCCGATCGTTCAGCCAATCTGCAGGTCATCCACCACCTCAACCTCGGCCATGGTGCCGCCGTGGATGTGCTGCGCGCATGGGTGCCGGGTGCGAGTATCGGCTGCATCCATGCCCGCCAGCCGGTGCGTCCGGTCAGCGATGGGCCAGAGGACCGCAAGGCCGCCGAGATATTGGACGAACATTGGAACCTGTGCTTTCCCGATCCGCAGATACTGGGCTATTACCCGCCCAATATTGCCCGCGAGATCGAACCCTATGTGCGGCCCGGCGACCTCGCCAAGATATGCAGGCCGGTGGACTGGTTCGGCATTAACCACTACAGTATCGTCCACGCCAAGTCGGACACTGACACTGTCTGGGGTTTTAGCCTTGCCGGTTCGTCCGTGAAGATGCCGGAAACCGAGATCGGCTGGACCATCTGCCCCGAAGCCTTTCGCGAAGAACTATTGCGGATATCGAAGACTTACCGGTTGCCGATCTACGTGACCGAGAACGGCTGCGGCAGCAACAAGGACGCTCCCGACGCGAATGGAGAAGTCAATGACCAGCACCGCATCGACTATCTGACCGCCTATATCGGCAGCATGACAGAAGCCATCGCCCAAGGTGCCGATGTGCGCGGATATTTCGCCTGGTCCCTGCTGGACAATTTCGAGTGGAATGCCGGCTATGCCAGCCGTTTCGGATTGGTTTATGTGGATTACGCCACGCAGCGCCGCATTCCCAAAGCCTCGGCAAAATGGTATTCGCGTTTAATCAGCGGGGGAAAGGTTTAAATGAACGAAGTCGGAGCATCGCTCGACGCGATCACGGCGGCCAGTGCTGCGCTCGCAGTGATGTTGGTTACCACGGCCTTGGGGGCTACGGTGGGGGGGGGCAGGGATCGGCTTCCGGGGACTGACACGGTGGTTGGCCTAGGGCTGGCCGGCGGCATACTGACCTTGTTGGCGGTGGCAACCCGATTGCCGGTTTCGCTTTGGGCCAGCCTGCTGGGCGTGGCCGGAATCGTTGCGCTGACCTGGTCGGGTTGGCATCGACGGTTGCCGGGCGGGCCTGGCTTCGCCGTCGGCTTGCTGGCGGCATCACCTCTGGTGGTGTTCGCGGCACTGGGGCCGGCGACAATGTCGGACGATTTCGCCCAATGGCTGCGCAATGCCGCCTATGTCTTTCAGTATGACAGTCTGCCTCGCCCTGACCTGCCACCGTCGCCGTCGCGCTGGCCGGGTTATCCGCACATCCTACCGTTCATTGTGACAATCTCGTCTTGGCTAACCGGGCGCTTTCTCGAAACGGCAGGCCCGGTGGCAAACGTGGTGCTTTTGGCCTCGGTCGGTGCCGCCATCGGCGATGTCGCTGTGGGCGAACGTCGCGCCTTGCCGGTAAGGCTGGCGGTCGCCGCTGCCACAGTCGGAGCCTTCTTCGTGCTTTTCTTTCCAGAACTGACGCGCAATGTGCTGTTCTCATCCTATGCCGATACCGCGACCATTGCCGCAGTCGGCGTACTCGGCCTACTGGGTGTGTTGCTGCTGGATCGCCTGGAAGAGGGTCGCGATGCCGATGCCCAGGCCCTCGCTTGGCGTTTCGGTCTCGCCGCCGCCGCGCTGGTCAACCTCAAGCAGGCCAACCCGGTGCTGCTGGCCCTGCTGATGTCGGGCCTACTACTGGCGGGTTGGCGTTCCGGGCGGCTTCGCTGGGGGCATGCCATGCGCTTGTTGCCCTCTATGCTGATACCCGCCGCAGTCGTGTTCCTGGTGTGGCGGCATTACGTCACGCACAACCTTACAGCCGGCGAAATGGCCTTCCGGCCACTCGCCTTGTGGAACTGGTCTTCTGCCCCCGACATGGTGCGTTCGCTGGGTGAAGAGTTGGCGAAGAATCCGGCCTTCCACCTGCTGATGTGGGCGGTGACCTTGGCTGGCTTATGGAAGTTGCGGGCACCCCGGCGACCCGAGGATCTGTTGGCTGTGACAACTGCCGTGGTGTGGATCGGCTACAACGCCTTTCTGATCGTCGTCTATCTAGGTTCCATGGGTGCCTGGGAGGCTGTCATGGCGGCCGACTATTGGCGATATACGCCTCATGTCGGAATGCTGGCGGTGGCTGCGGCGTTGCTTTGGCTGCGGCAACTGCCCTGGCCGGAGGCAGTCAGGCGATTGTCGCAGCCGTTGCTGCTGGGTGTCGCCGCATTGCTGCCGGTGTCGCTGCTCATCGCCGGGCCCCAGCGCCTGTCGGCGATGGGCAAGGTGTGGCCGATGCAGTTCCGCACGGTCGGCCGCGAACTCGCCGATATCCTGCCGCCCAATTCCAGGTTGGCGGCCAGCGTGGAGTTTGACTATAGCCTCACCTTTTCCGGCATCAATTACGATCTGCACCGCTTTGGCCGCGACGACCGCAACCTGATTTTCTGGAATGAAGGGCCGATCACCATGGCACCGTTCCTGTCCGGCGAGGCGACGCACCTGCTGGTGATGGATCATTTGGGCAGCCGCGACAAAGACACCGATCTCTTGGGCATCCCCCCCGTGGTGAACGAATCGGCCCTGTTCAAATGGACCGGCTCGGGCTGGCGCAAGGTACACGCCTGGCCGTTCCCGAGGGCATCCAAGGCAAAGTGACGTACATATCGTCTTTACTTTGCGACCAGCGTTATGCCGACCCTATAGACAGGGTGCGCCTCTTCGGATAACAGGCTAGTCTGATAGCGGCCCGGTGTCACAACCCACGAGTTGCTTGCCTCATCGAAGTGGCGGAAAGCCTGGGCGTCAAGTTTGAACGGCACATCGGTTGACTGTCCGGGCGCTAAGGTGATTTCCAATAATGAACCCACCAAAAGAATCGTCCACGAAAAACACGAACAAGACATGCTTTTGTTCGTGCCTTTCGTGGACTCTATTTTTTGCCTTCGGATCAGATTCTTGATGGGATGTTCTTTATCAGGAATCACCTAAGAAAACCTTTATTTTTTCTTCCGTCTCGCCTTGGCCAGCAGGCGGATTGCTTCCGTCCTTTTCCGCTCCAATTCCCGTGCTGCGGCTTCCTCCGCCTCGCGTTCGGCCTGCCTGCGCTGGTGTCTTAGCTCTGCCGCGATGGGTGTGCCGGCCGGGGCCAGCTTGGCCTTTGCCAGCAGAAGGTCGATATGGCTCCAGCGTGGCGGTTGGGCGAATTCCTTCACCAGCCTGAGGTTCAGCGCTTCGTAGACCGGTAGCCAGGTTTCCTCTTCGGCAGTTTTGCGGCGTATCGACAAATCCGGGTTGAATTGATACCAGCCTTGCTTGACGCGCCAAAACAGCCGCCGGTTGTAGGCATAGTCCCGGTCCACTTCGTTGCGCGACAACACGTTGGAAAGATGGGCGCGTTTGTTGCGCTCGGGCCTTATCACACTGGCCGGCAGGTGTTGCCAAGCCGCCAAGACCGTACCCGTGTCGAAGGCCGCCCAATCGCCGTAGCCAAAGGTGTGGAAACGGGCGGGGAACAGCACCCACAGCGTTTGGAACAGGAAGTATTCGGTCAGGTGTTTGTCGATGCGCACGAGCCGCTCTCCGGCCATGATGTCGATACTGGAAGGTGCGATGCGTTCGTAAATCGCCGCAAATGCGGTCTTGGCATAGTGGGGTTCGCGGAAGGCTTCGCGCATCGCCCAGTGCAGGGCGTTGCGTCCCAAATGATCGGCGAGATTCGGGTTGGCCCCGTGCTCCAGCAGGGTTTCGACCAGCCCGACATTGCCGACGGCTGCCGCAGCCATCAGCGGTGTCAGGTTCATCGGTGTGCGGTGATCCACGCCGTGCCGTTCGCATAGCTTTAGTATCTCCTTGAAGCTTTTCGCGCAATACAGCGCCAGATGCTTCTGGCCCAGGGTTTGGAGTTGCTTATGGTAGGCTTTGGCCGGTTCGTATTGGGCCTCTTCGATCAGATAATACGCCAAGACTTCCTCGCCCTGGCTGGTGGCGAATTCGTAGAGTTGCTGCTTGAATTTGGAGCCATGCACCTGTTCCCTGAACACCTTGACCAGGGTTTCCCGCAAGCGCGGCTCGTCGAACACCGGCCAAGGCACGGGGGTTTCTTTGAGGATGCCCTTGCGAATCGCGTCGGCTTGCTCCTGCTTGCCTTGCAATTCCAGCTTGCGGGCTTCCTTTTGCCAGTCGTCCAGGGTCGAGCTTTTCGCCGTCACGTCCACTTTGTCGCTGCCTGACTTCAAGTCCAGCAAATTGAGCAAGGGGTGGCGGGTGTCGGATTCGATCAGGTAAACGTTTTTAACCGCCCGCGTCAGCGCGACGTACAAGGCGTTGACGTAAAACTTGTAGACTTCCAGCGATTTGTCGGCCTTGTCCTTGGCGCGACGGTATTCCAAGTCGTCGCCGGCCAAGTCGGCGGGGCTGACGCCGTCGGCGAGTTCGGCGAACTCGGCACGATGATCGGACAGGAAGCGATAGATGACAATGTTCTCGTATTCCAGCCCCTTGGCCTCGTGGATCGAGAAGATCAGCGGGGTCTGGAAGAATTTGCGTGCCTCGCCCTTGTCTTCGTCGCGCATCACCAGCACGGCAAATTGGGTCGAGCCTTTGGTCTTTTGGTTGAGGTCTTTTTTCACCGCGTCCCTGTCGTTCAGCACGGTCACTGAACCGATGTCGCCGGCGACCGCGTCCACCAGGAAGTTGCTCTCGCGGTCAATGGAGCCAAAGCGCTTGTGCTTGATTTTGAGCAAAGTGTTGGCGACCCGCGTGGCCTCCTGGCTGTTGCGGAAATTGGCGCGCAGAACTTTGAGCTCCTGCCGCATGGCCAAGTCGGGGTCGCGCCAGAACAGCGACTTGACCTTGCCCCAGGAGAAGAAGTTGGGGTGGACGATCTGGTTGGAGTCGCCGCAGAGCAGGAAGTGGCCGGGCTTTTTCAACGTCTTAAGGATCAGCGCGAGCTGGGCGTTGGTCAGGTCTTGCACCTCGTCGACGACGACGAAATCGTAGCGCGGCGAGGCCTCGGCGCGCCAGTCATGCGAGAGCAGGTTGAGGTCGTAGAGATTGGCCTCGGCCAGCCAAGCGCGGTATTTCCCGAACAAATCATATAACCGGTCGCGCTCGCCGGCCGGGAAGATGGATTGGCGCACACCCAGTTCACGATAGGCTTCCAGTGACAGCACGCCGTCGGCGGAGGCCGCGACCACGCCACGGATTTCCTCGAACGCCTGGTGGGCGTCGATGGTTTTGAACTGCTGGCGCATCCGCCCGAACCAGCCGGCGAAATCCCGCCATTGGGCTTCGCGGCCTTTCGGCACGCGGATGCTTTCGAGGAATTCGCGGAACGAGAAGAAAACGGCATCCTGGCCCTCCTTCTCGAAGCCGTGAGCGTAATACAGGTCGCGGGCGCTTTGTGCAAGGTAGGCGGAATGGGTGACATACAGCACCTCGCCCTCGGTGTGCTTGAGCTTTTCCAAAGTCAGCGCGGTCTTGCCGCTGCCGGCCGAGCCCACCACAATCAACGGCGGCGGCAGGCGGTAAACCGTCTCTTGGGCATCGTCGAAGGAGATGATTTTGTCGAGCAGGTGGATTTCGCGCCGGCCGGAATGGACATAGCGCACCGGTTCGGCATCCTTGGCCGCTTGCAAAGCTTCGACCGATTGCAGCTTGTCGTCATCGACTTCCGCGCCGCGCAAGAACCTGGATTTGTCGTAGGCGTGGTTCTCGATGATTTCCAACATCAGCGCATACACTTCGCCACCGTGGCTGACGATGGAAAACAGCAGCCGGTTGGAATAATCCAGTTTGGCCCGGTAAAACCGGCCATGGGTGACATGGCTAAGTTTTTTCACGTCCGCCGTGCGGAAATCATCCCGCGCGATGGCATCCATGGTTTTTTTATAGGCGGCTTTGTGCCGTGAGGTGTCGAGGCCGGTGTATTCAAGAATTTTCATTTCATTTTCAATGGTTCGGGCAGGGTTCAATTTGCCAAATGCTAGGGTAACACTTTCCCCGGCAATCAAAAGGCCCTGCCCGTAAAATCAGCAATTCGCATTCGGGTGCGCTTCTACAATGCCGTCGATTGGGTGAACCCACAGGAAAGGAGAAGGCAGCTTGGCCAGACAACTCATCCCAATCGACCCGGCTTGGGCAATCCGTGTCGGGCAACAGTGACAGATGCCCCGTGTGTCTTCAATGATAATTTATATCTGTAAACAAATGATTATAATAGGAATAATTAAACAAGTCACACCATTGCCAATAAACCGGTTGTTGCGGGCATGAGTGTCAGAGGGCGCTCGGCAAGCTTATGCGGATGGCCTATATTTTGCTTGGACAGTATGGCAAGCGGTTCCCCTTAAATAAAGCGGGCCGCCACTTAGAAATTTGAAGGGTCTGATAAGAGCAAACCATCCGAAAGGATGGGACGCAAAGCCACAGCCTAAGTCCGGGGTGACCGGATAAGGTGGTTGGGTTGCCGGGCAGCACACAGTGTACTACTACCCCTCCTTGTTAGACCTCTTTACTTCGTTCCGATGAATTAAAGAGGTGTCTCGTGAACAGTTTTCTTTCTCGCAATCTGCAATCGCCCGGGTTCAGCCTGTCCTCCGTCATACTGGCCGCTGCGATGATCCTGACCCAAGGACTTGCCTCGGCCAACAACGGCGAAACGCAAAACCCGTTGAATGGAAAGGATACCGTTTCGATGGAAATCAAGAACAAGCCCCTGTGCGAAGTGATGCGGGAAATCCAAGCCCGTAGCGGTGCCGAAGTCAAAGTGCCGCAAAACCTGTCCGCCGACCTGATTTCACGTTCGGTCCGTGGCGACACATGGCAAGCCGCCTTCAGTCAATTGCTGGAAGGTTACAACTACAGTGCCGTGTGGGGCAAAAACGGCCAACCGCTGCAACTGTCAGTGTACGCGCGCAACCAATACGCCGACGAGCCGGTTGCCGCAACCGCCACCCCTGCCGGCAATGACCTGTTGGTCTATGAGACAGCCGCCTTTGCCTTGCCACAAAAATACCAAGACCTGAATCCCGGTACGGTGACCCCCGTGTCGCTCCCGGTGGAACGGATGAAGCAAATGGCGACGGGCGAGAAAGTCAACCTGACCTTGCCCTGCGGCCGGTTTGCAGTGGTTTACGACGGCAATAACCAGCAAGAAAATGGCAATTTTACCTGGGTGGGCTATCTTGAAAATGCCGGCAAGGGCTACCGGGTCATCATCAACATGGGTAGCGAAGGCAACCATGGCCAAGTGGTTACACCGGAAGGCGTGTACAATCTGGACGTTGAAGAAGGGCGCACTTGGCTAGTGCATGCCGACACTTCCAACTCAGAAGTGAGCATGGATTTGGGCGAGCAAGTCGCCATCGATTGAACGGACAACGGAAAGACCCGCCCAATCAAGCGTTTCGATTCTTTCACCCATGCCAATTTTCCCCAGCCAAGATTGCCACAATGCGCTGTGCGGCGCTGCCGTCCCACAAGCGGGGGCGTCGGCCCTGCTTGCCTTCCCCCCGCATGATCTTGCCCGCCTCGCCGATGATGCGGCGCGGGTTGGTGCCGGCCAGCACGTTTGTCCCCTCGTCGACGGTGACCGGGCGTTCCGTGTTCTCGCGAATGGTAATGCAGGGTACGCCTAGCGCCGTCGTTTCCTCCTGCAAACCGCCGCTATCCGTCAGCACCAACTCGGCGTCTTTCCACAAGTTCAGGAATTCCATGTAAGACAGCGGCCTTGTCAAGATGACGCCCTCGCCCAACGATACCCCGAACTTGTCCAAATTAGCCCGTGTGCGCGGATGCACCGGGAAAATCAGCGGCAACTGTTTGGATATTTCCCTTAGCGCACCGGCGATGTTTTCCAGCGCATCCTGCGCATCCACGTTCGACGGGCGGTGCAGGGTCACCACCCCGTAACGGCCCAGCCGGGTTTTGATGCCTGTCGATTCAAAGGCTCCCCTGTCCATGGCTTCGAGCTTGTCCCGCTGGTAGAGGAGATTGTCGACCATCACATGGCCGACATAGTGAATCTGCCCCTTGGCCTTCCCCTCGCGCAGCAAGTTGTCAACCCCGCTCGGCTCGGTCACGAAAAAGAAGTCGGAAATCGAATCCGTCACCATGCGGTTGATTTCCTCGGGCATGGACATGTCGCCGCTCCGGAGGCCTGCCTCCACATGGGCGACGGGGATGTTCAGTTTTTTCGCCACGATCGAACAGGCCAGTGTCGAATTGACATCGCCCACCACCAACACGAGGCCGGGCCGTTCGGATAAGCACAGTTCCTCGAAGCCGAGCATGATTTTGGCCGTCTGCTGGGCATGGGTCCCGCCGCCGGCTCCCATGAAGACATCGGGTTGCGGAATGCCCAATTCTTCAAAAAACACGTCATTCATCTCGGCATCGTAATGCTGGCCGGTATGGATGATCTTGAAGCCCATCCCGCCATGCTCGCGCAAAGCCCGCACGATGGGCGCTATCTTCATGAAGTTGGGGCGCGCGCCGGCGACTAGGTATAAATTATCTGCCATGGCTCCTCGATAATATTAGGCATTTGCATAGTTGGAATTCGCCAAACCCATGGGACATGGCAAAGCTAGTCAGTCATTGTCATTTTAGGCTTGCAATGCTAGTCCAATTTATTTAAAGGCACAAGCAAAGGCACAAGAATTTGCCGGATAGTTCAAAGAATAATAATGGATGGGAAGGCATTCGCCATGATAAAACAGGCGAAAATGTCGGGAAAAAGTGACAGGATACGTCGGTTATAACATTTTTATAATTCTAACCCATTGATTTAATTTTATTTTAAATTCAATGGCGGTGTCTCCGTAAAGCCAGTTCCATCGATAAATAACCGAAAAACCAGTGCCAGCGCGTCTTCCCAAGCCGGATACGCCGTTAGGTTGGCCGGTCACAGGAGTGGCATTTTGGAAGGCATGGCTTGATACGACACCCTGGAAGGATACTTTATTTGACCGTAGGCTTGGCGCAGACATCCATAACATCATCATATTATCATACATTTTCAATGTGTTACGGAAATCATTCCGAATTCTAAAGCAATGGCCGGATGGCTGTCCATTGATTTAAAGATTATTGGCACTATCCTTGCTCAATGTACAGAAAAAGGTAGTGACAGCGTTCTCAATATCAACAAATTAAAATTGGAAAAGGAAACCGCTGCAAGATTTTGGCTACCTCCCGCATTTACCTATTTGTAGGAATTATTAAAATGAAGACTCGGAACATTTCTAATTTATCAAAGACGGTTGCGTTGGCCCTTGCTGTTGGTTTTGCCAGCTTTTCAACTGCGGCATGCAGCGCAAATATCGCTCAACCCGATCTATCAACTCTGTCGACATTTGTGGCAAAACCGCCCTATACGGTTTTTGTCCAGGGAGTGCCTCAAGCGGTTAATCTTGGCGGTGTGTCTCGGACATTCGATTTTGTCGGTATTCCATTCGTCAATCCTATTACTAAGGTATCCGATGGGCAAACGCTCCAATCGTGGAATCCAGTAAAAACCACGCTAGCAGGTTCCGCCATCACTAATTCAGGCATGCCGCTACACATTGAAAAGATAGAGACGACAACACTATCGGGGAATGGAGTGGCTAGTGAGGGTAGATGGTTGAAGCTGGCTATCCTTACCGGGGACAACCCTGTGGCGGGCAAATGCCGGGCGCAGATGACAAGTTTCGCACTCCCTACATTCCCGCGAGAGAATAATAAAGTAGTTTATTGGGATTATAGTGTGCAATTCGGTTCGAAGGAATTAGGTCAACCATGGACGTTGACACAAACGGGTATTAGTCCAGTCGTCATCGCAGGGATAGCGCCACCGGATGTCGGTGGTTCCGGGGCAATGTCAATATCTGCCGATACTGATCCGTTGGATCCAAGTAAACTGATGCTTATTTTCGGTTACAGGGGAGGCATGATGACTGGCCAAACTCGTGTCGGGGAAGTGCATTACATTGAGCCAAACAAGCCTGTGAGCATTGTCATGGAAGCCATGCTAGATGAGCGCGAGACTGCCAATGGCGGGCAGGGCTACTGGCGTGGATGGGTCAATGGAAACTTGGTGGTGACTGTGGATGGCCCCACGCTCCTCGGCGCAGCAAAAAAACCCCATCAATGGTCCATAGCCAACTATATGTATAACGATCCATTGACCAGCACAATCAGTCGCCATGTATATTTCCAGCGTGCGAGGTTGCTGACGAAATAAGCATGGTAATGACACGGGTATTGTCTGTGACGTTTAGAGGATCAAGCTGAATAGTTAAGAAACCAAAGGTAAGTTGATGCCGCCCATCGTTATATAATAATATATAACGATGGGCGGCATCTTTTAATTTGAGATAAATGGATGATTTTATTAGAGTCAAGAATTGATAAATTTAGACAGGACCATTACCAAATCATTTTTAGCGTCGGCATTCGTTGATTCACAAGGCACGATGCCAGGCCAGCCATCAAGCGCCCGCATCATATCAGTATCATCCATGGCCACGCAAATACCAAAATGGTCAGGTAGCCATTTGGCGGTGGCGATTTGATGATCGTTGCGGGTCTCCCCCAATCCCTCCCGTCGTGGCATGACAATCAATCGTTTGCCATAATCCGCTGCCGTTATGACCGTTCCCATGCCCGCATGGGAGATTATCAAGTCCGCCTCAAGAAATCGCTTCCTGTATTTTTCCGGCCCAAGCAAATGCACCCACTCCATGGCTTGGGGCCGATAATCCGATTTACCAATTTGGGCAAATAGGGTTGCCGATGGGTTCCTCATGGCCCAGGCATCAACGGACTTGACCAAACGATCAAAGGGCATTTGGGAACCGACCGTTAGAAACATCATAATACCGAGCCTTTATAGTGGGGGCCCGTTGATACGGCTAAATGGGGCCATTGTGTCAACCACAAATCCGCATATTTAGCGATGCGCTGACCGGATAACGAAATTTCTTCCACATTGGCGACACTGTCAATCCACACGGTTTTAGCGCCAAAGAGCTTGCCTAGGCGCAACGACAAGTAACCGGGTGCGGCGCCAGTGGAAATTACAATTTGCGGTCGTTCTTTCCAGAATATCAAAAGCAACTGGAACAACAAGACAACCAAGTGCCAACGATCCCAACGGGTGGCGTCACGCACAGTGTAAAAGCGAGCACCCGACGGGATGTCCATTTTGTAGTCCGCATGCACGGTGACATAAGCGATATCCTGCCCGTCCAAAGCCTGTTGGAGCCTACGAAGTTGAACCCAATGGCCTCCACCGGAAGACACTGCCAATATTTTTTTCTTCATTGGACATGCCCATTTACAGATTTAATGATTATCTCGCAACCGATCTGCAAATCACTGTGGTCAATAGTCAGCGGTGGCATGATTTTGAGTACTGCGTCCCCCCTGCCTGCCCGTTCAATAATTAGCCCCTGATGGAAGCATTCACTGGAAACAAGTTTAGCCAACTGACCGCCACCCACATCCGTTAAATCACAACCCCAGATAAGGCCCTTGCCCCGCACGGCAATATGTTTGGAAATTTTAGCGCATTCAGTGTGTAAAAATTCTCCAACATACTTTGCTTTCTTATTTACTTCATCTTCAATTGAAATGGATGCCGCAAACTCCAAGGCAGCAGTGGCACCGACAAAAGCCAATTGGTTCCCCCGAAAAGTACCGGTGTGTTCACCTGGTTTCCAAATATCGAGTTCCGGTTTTAACAGTGTGAGTGACATTGGCAAACCGAGGCCGCTAATCGACTTGGACAAGGTGACAATATCAGGGATCACGCCTGAATTATCAAATGAAAAAAATGAACCTGTTCGGAAGCAACCCACCTGAATGTCATCGACAATCATTAAAATGTTGAATTGATCGCATAACGTGCGCACCCCTTGTAGCCATTTTAAAGGTGCCTCGTTAACCCCTCCTTCTGCCTGTAGGGTTTCCAAAATAATAGCCGCAGGCAAATCAACGCCTGAATGGGAATTGCCAAATAATCCTTCCAATTCATCCAATGAAACCTGCCAGTCGCTTGCTGTGGGGAATTTCGCAAAAACGGCGCCACTTAATGGCAAACCAGCCGCCATGCGATATTCGCGATTGGCCGTGACCGCCAGGGAACCAAGGGACATGCCATGGAATCCACCTTGAAAAGCGATGATATTCGACCTGCCAGTGACGCGACGGGCTATTTTTAACGCCGCCTCGACTGCATTCGTTCCGGTCGGGCCACAAAATTGGATTTTATAACTCAGGTTACGCGGTTTCAATATCCGGGAAACAAATGCATCTATAAAATCACGTTTTGCTGAAGTATGCATATCGAGAGCATGCAATGCGTTGTCCCCAAGCAAGTAATCGGCGACGCGATGCTTTATAAAGTCGTTGTTATGTCCATAATTCAACGACCCGGCCCCGCAGAAAAAATCGAGATAGGCTTTACCGTTCTCATCATATAAATAAGAACCCTTGGCGCGACTAAAAACGCATGGGAAAGTCCGGCAATAAGACCTTACATTCGATTCCCACTCTTCAAATAGTTGCATATCAATTTTTCCCACTAAAATAGTTAGCCTAAATTATTTGGCCGTCAACTGGCACAGGTGTCACAGGGTAAGCGTTCACCCCCTTACGCCGGCAACGGCAAGAGGGCCAATCCTTGGCGCCGACGGGTGATGGCGGTTTGCAGGTATTCCCAGGGGGAATGGCCGCGCCGGCGGCAGGTGTCGATGACACTGGCCAGCAAGGCGAAGTGACGCGACCCCTGGGGCGTGCGGGTGCCGTGGCTAATTTGCCGCAGGATCACCCAATGCCGCAAGGCGCGTTCGGCCTCGTTGTTGGTCAACGGCCAAGACGGGTTCGAGAGGACGGCAAAGATCGCCTCCCAGTCGTTCAGGAATTCGACCGCGAGCGCAT
>Ga0194049_1000032_pt1 | contig 57956 bp, 63 predicted proteins | sample JunL2225m_MetaG_FD_148665 | JGI IMG/M metagenome (GOLD analysis project Ga0194049, IMG submission 148665) | Anoxic zone freshwater microbial communities from boreal shield lake in IISD Experimental Lakes Area, Ontario, Canada - Jun2016-L224-25m | ecosystem: Environmental > Aquatic > Freshwater >... | reverse complement strand
GGACGGTAACTTGCCGCTTGCACAAGTGCTTGATTCAGGTAAGTTGCCAGCCCCTAGGTTCACATCCTTGTGACTGGATTCCGGCAGTCCATGCCGGAATGACGGGCCTCTTACACTTGTGTATAACGACGAGCGAGGGAGCGTGGGAAAGAGAATAAATTGGAGACGGTATTGGATGAATTAAATGAGAAACTGGCGGCGTGATGAAAAAGGAAGAATTTAGAAGAATGACAGAAGAATCTGAATGTACCTCTCTCTGGGTAATGGCTCGGCTGGAAGAGTTGGCACTATCTATTCAATATGGATATACCGCAAAAGCAAAAGCCGAAAGGATAGGACCAAAACTTTTGCGTATCACTGACATACAAAATGATCAAGTAAACTGGAATAAAGTCCCTTACTGCTATATAGATCAGGAAGAAATGGCAAGATATTTATTGCGTCAACATGATTTTTTGTTTGCAAGAACAGGGGCGACTGTCGGTAAAAGCTATTTAGTTTCTAGCGAACCACCGGAATCAATTTTCGCATCTTATCTTATACGTGTTAGATTATATGAAGGAATAGAGCCAAAATATGTAGCATATTACTTTAGATCAGCAGACTATTGGCAACAGATTAGCGATAACCAAGTTGGTATTGGTCAGCCAAATGTGAATGGTGCTAAGTTGTCGCAAATACAAATTCCATTAGCATCAGTAAACCAACAGAAAAAGATTGCTGAAAAACTTGATGAGCTATTTTCCGACCTCGATGCCGGAGTTGCGGCATTGCAACGGGCGAAAGCCAACCTCAAGCGTTACCGCGCTTCGGTGCTGAAATCTGCTGTCGAAGGCAAGCTTACAGCGCAATGGCGCGAACAAAACCCACCGACCGAAACCGGGGCGCAACTGTTGGCCCGCATCCTCAAGGAACGCCGGGCGAAATGGGAAGAAAACAAACTCAAGAAATTCGCCGAACAGGGCAAAACCCCGCCTAAGAACTGGCAGGACAAATATCGCAAACCTATTATTCCAGAGATTTCTGGTTTGCCAGATTTGCCTAAAGGTTGGGTATGGATGAGTATTGACCACCTTGCCTTTCCTATAGATCATTCAATTAAGGCTAGACTGTTCGGTTCAGCTTTGAAAAAAGAATTTTATGCATCTTCTGGATACAAAATATATGGTCAGGAACAGGTAATACGATCCGACCCAAGCTATGGAAATTATTACATTGACGAAAAAAAGTATTTGGAGTTGGAATCCTGTGCTACTAAACCAGGGGATTTGCTAATTAGTTTAGTAGGAACCATTGGCCGAACGCTTATTCTTCCTGATGATGCCAAGCTTGGGATAATTAACCCACGACTAATCAAAGTCACATTATATCAAGGCGTTATATTCCCGAAATTCCTTCAGATGTACTTAACATCTCCCTCTGTAATGGCAATCTTTAAGCTTGTTTCGCATGGTGGAACGATGGAAATATTAAACTTGCATACGATCAAATCACTAGCCTATCCAGTTGCTCCAATCAATGAGCAAAGAGAAATAGTGTCCGAAATCTCACGCCGCCTCTCCATCGCCGACAGCACCGAGAAAACCCTAGACCATGCCCTAGCCCGTGCCGCCCGTTTGCGTCAAGCGATCTTGAAACGGGCCTTCGAGGGGAAGCTAGTTCCACAAGACCCGAACGACGAACCGGCCAGCGTGTTGCTGGAACGCATCCGCGCCGAGCGGGACAAACAACAGGAAAAACTCGGCAAATCTGCCATTAAGCGTAAACCCGTCATTCCTGCCGGGAAGCAGGAATCCAGTCACACGGACGTGAAACCAGAAACCTTGAACGATGTTTAGTCAATCATATACGCAACCGACCCGTTACCATCCATGGTACTGGATTCCGGCAATCCATGCCGGAATGACGACTCCTCGTTTGTTTAAATCAGGAATACTTTGATGAAAACCATACAACTATCCGCCCATGTCGCTGCCGATGGCATGTTACATATACCAGCCCCGGATTTTGCCGACCAAGATATTGATGTGGTCGTCGTACTGGCACCACGAGGAATAGAACAGCCAAAATTGACGCAAGACTCTAAAGATAAAGCTGCCATGATTTATGAATCAATAGAACTTAATGGAAGATTTTTGTATTTCAATCCGCCGTTGGTTCTAAACCCTTATTGGGACGAAAGCGGTGAGCTTTTGATCGTAACTGATGACACATTTGAGCTTCATGTCTATGCCCAAACCCGCGAGCAATTGGCAGACGATTTGACTGCTGAATTGTTTTTCTTATGGGATGAATATGCCAAGGAATCCAGCGAAAACTTGACGGATAAAGCGCAAGAGTTGAAAGCGAGATTATTGGAGCGTTTCTGGGAGAATCAACATGCCGCGTGATAAAAGGAAAATCGAAGAGGCTCTAATCCAAAAAGGGTTTGAACGCAAAGAGGGCGATCATCATCTTTTCGTGTATATGACTTCTCAAGGGAAAAAATCCAGCGTCCGTACAAAAACCAGCCATACCCCCAAGATGAAAGAAATCAACGATGGATTGCTAACGCAAATGGCTAGGCAATGCCGTTTGAATAAACAAGAATTTCTCAACTTGGTGGATTGCCCGTTAAGCCGGGAAAAGTATGAAACCCTGTTGTTGAACTCAGGGGCTTTATGAGCAATCTCTCCCAACAAATCGTCAACAAAGCCTGGAATTTCGCCCATGTCCTACGGGATGACGGGCTTTCATACATGGCTTACACGGAACAAATCAGCTTTTTATTGTTCCTGAAAATGGCAGACCAGCAAACTAAGCCACCGCACAACAAACCGCCCATCGTGCCGGTTGAATTGGGCTGGCAAAGCCTGTTGGCGAAGGATGGCGATGAATTGGAAGTCCATTACCGGCATGTGTTGGATGAATTGGGCAAGAAGCCGGGAATGTTGGGCGAGGTGTTCAAGAAGGCACGGCCCGACATCCAGAACCCGGCGACCTTGAAGCGGCTGATTTTCGACCTGATCGAACCCGAAAACTGGATGGCAATGGATGCCGATGTCAAAGGCGATATTTACGAGGGGCTGCTGTCGCGTTCGGCGGAAGAATCGCCCAAGGGGGCAGGGCAGTATTTTACCCCGCGTGTGCTGATTCAGGCGATTGTGGACGTGATGAAGCCTTCGCCGCAGGATACGGTCTGCGATCCGGCTTGTGGCACGGGCGGGTTTCTATTGGCGGCGCACAGCTATATCAGCCGCCATTTTGGCAGGGCGCTAGACCCGGACCAAAAACGCCATTTGCGTAGCGGCTTTGTGCAGGGTTGGGAGTTAGTGCCCGCCACCGGGCGACTGGCGGTGATGAACATGATTTTGCATGGGATCAATGCCGACCCATGCCCCATCCATTCCGGCATTGACAGCCTAGCCAACAATCCTAGCGAAAAATTCAGCCTGGTGCTGACGAATCCACCCTTCGGCAAGAAAAGCAGCATCTCCATCGTCAACGAGGACGGCGACTTGGAAAAGGAAGACCACACCTACGAGCGGGAAGGCTTTTGGGTCACCACCAAGAACAAGCAGTTGAATTTCTTGCAACATGTCAAAACGCTGATGAAGATCAACGGGCGTTGTGCCATCGTCGTGCCGGACAATGTGTTGTTTGAAGGCGGCGCGGGCGAAACCATCCGCACCAATCTGCTGAAAGGCTTCGACGTGCATACCTTGTTGCGTCTGCCGACTGGCATTTTCTACGCGCAAGGGGTCAAGGCCAATGTGCTGTTCTTCGATGCCAAGCCCGCCCAAGAAGCCCCATGGACACGCCAGTTGTGGGTGTATGACCTGCGCACCAACATCCACTTCACCTTGAAAACCAAGCCCCTGCGGCGCGAACACTTGGATTATTTTGTGCGCTGCTATTTCAGCTTGGGGCAAGACGAAGCCGAATCATTGCGCCAGAAAGACAATCCGGTGCGACCGTCTGTGCAAACGCGCATCACCCGCGAACCCACTTGGACACCCGAAAACCCGGATGGCCGTTGGCGTTGCTTTGATTACGAGGAATTGATTAAGCGGGATAAGGTCAATCTCGACATCTTCTGGCTCAGGGACAAAAGCCTGGAAGATGCCGACAACCTGCCGGAACCGGACGAGCTTGCGCGTGAAATTGCCGACGATCTGCAAACCGCCTTTGAGCAATTCAACTCGATTGCGGCTGAATTGGCAGCGTGAGGCGGAAAAGCAAGTTGGGAGTGATGCTGGCGAAGCCACGCATGGCAATACACTCCGACCGGTGACGGGCTATAAGAAACGCCGAAGCGGTCTGAATTTCGCCCTAACAGTAAACGTTCTGCTAAAATAACCAGCCTTGACCGCCGATAATATAAAGCTGGAGACCCCCCTTTGCCAAACTTTGTTCCTGGACAGCGTTGGATCAGTGAAACCGAGCCTGAACTGGGCTTAGGAACAGTCACTTACTACGAAAACAACCGAGTCACCCTGCTGTTCATCGCCAGTAGCGAACAGCGAACCTATGCCGCCAATAACTCCCCCCTGACCCGTGTTCAGTTTGTCAAGGGTGACCGGGTGGAGAGCGTCGATGGCTGGTCGCTCGTGGTCTGTGAAGTGGAGGAAGATGAGGGGCTTCTGACCTACATGGGATTGGATGACGAGTCCAGGCCGGCGCGACTGGACGAGGTTGAGGTGAATCACTTCATGCAGTTCAACAAACCACAGGATCGGTTGTTTACCGGGCAGATTGACTCATCCGAATTGTTTAAGCTGCGCTACCGGACCCTGCTGAAAATGGGTGAATTGGACCGTTCCCCTGTGCAAGGGCTTTGCGGTGCGCGTGCCAGCCTTATTCCGCACCAATTGTACATTGCCCATGAAGTGGCCGGCCGCCATGCGCCGCGCGTCCTATTGGCCGACGAGGTGGGGTTGGGCAAGACCATTGAGGCCGGGCTCATCATGCACCATCAATTGCTGACAGGCCGTGCGGAGCGCATCATCATACTGGTGCCGGAAGCGCTGCTTCACCAGTGGCTGGTGGAAATGCGCCGTCGTTTCAATCTCCGCTTCAGCCTGTTTGACGACGAGCGTTATTGCCAGCATGAATCCGGCAACCCCTTCCAAGGCGAGCAACTGGTGCTGTGCGGGTTGGATTTCTTCCGTGACGAACCGGAACGGCGTGAACAGGCTTTGGCGGCAGGTTGGGATCTGTGCGTGGTGGACGAAGCCCATCATTTGGAATGGTCGGAGGACAATCCCAGCGAGGATTATGCCTTTGTGGAGGCTTTGGGGAGGGTCGTGCCAGGTTTATTGTTGCTGACGGCCACCCCGGAGCAACTCGGCAAACCTAGCCACTTTGCCCGATTGCGCCTGCTGGATCCGGACCGTTTCTATAGTTTCGACGAGTTTCTAGCAGAGGAAAGGCGGTATGAACCCCTGGCCCGTCTCATTGAGCATCTCGTCGGCGATGTCCTGCCCGACGCGGAGAATTTGCAACGGCTGAAGGATATGCTTGCCAAAGACCGGGCGGAGGAACTGTTGGGTCAGTTGGAAAACCCCGAGACCTGTGAATTCGCCAAAGAGAGCCTGATTCGTCTGCTTTTGGATCGGCACGGCACTGGGCGCATTTTATTCCGCAATACGCGGGCCACAATCAAAGGGTTCCCCGAACGCCGGGTCATTGCCCAGGCACTTCCGAATCCACCCGAATATGCATTGGCGCAGGGCCAGGCAGACAAGTTGGATGAACTAATATTTCCTGAATTCCACCATCGTCGCTCCGGTTCAAACCCTGTTTGGTGGCGGTTTGACCCGCGTGTCCGCTGGTTGTTGGATATTCTCAATAAAATCAAACCGGCCAAGGCATTGGTGATTTGTGCCAAGTCACAAACGGCGGTCGATTTGGAAGAAGCGTTGCGCGTCCTTGGCGGCATTGGTGCGGCAGTTTTCCATGAGGGGCTCACCATCATCGCACGTGATCGTGCGGCGGCTTGGTTTGCCGACGAGGATGAGGGCGCCCAAGTTTTGGTTTGTTCCGAAATCGGCAGTGAAGGCCGCAACTTCCAGTTCGCCCATCATTTGGTTCTGTTTGACTTGCCGCTTTGTCCTGACCAGTTGGATCAGCGCATCGGCCGCCTTGATCGGATCGGACAAAGTGAGACCATTCAGATTCATGTGCCGTGGCTAAAAAACAGCCCCCAGGCCATTCTTTTTGACTGGTATAGCCAAGGCCTGAACGCTTTCAATCAGACAAACCCGGCAGGGTCGGCGGTGTTCAACCGTTTGCGCGACAAACTTGAGGCGCTGTTGCAGCATCCCGATGAACAGCAGGCCATAGAGTTGGTTGCAACATCCAGGCAATTGAACGGTGAGATATTGGAGGAATTGCACCAAGGCCGTGATCGTTTGCTGGAATTGAATTCCTGCCGCAAGCAGGAAGCCGATACCTTGGTGAAGTTGATTCAGGATGAGGCGGGTAAAGAAGATTTATGGCCTTATCTGGAGGATGTGTTCGAGGTTTACGGGGTAAACGTGGAGGAGCATTCCGATCACTGCCATATTCTATTGCCCGGCGACCACATGCGCGTGCCTAACTTCCCCGCCCTGCCTGAAGACGGAGTCACCGCCACGCTGAAGCGCAACATTGGCCTGGCCCGGGAAGACATGCTGTTTTTGACTTGGGAACATCCCTTGGTACGCGGTGCCATGGATCTCATACTCAATAATGTCCATGGAAACGCAGCTTTTGGGGTCGTTCGCCAAGAGGATATGGATTCCGGCCAATTATTGCTTGAGGCGATATTCTTGGTTGAGTGTTCTGCGCCAAGGAGGCTAGGAGCGGGCCGTTACCTACCACAGACACTCATCCGAATTTTGGTGGATGCCCAATTGGAAGACGTGAGCGTCCTCCCCATCGACAGCTTGGAAGACGTTTCGGCTCCTTTCGACCGGGAGGAGGTCGCCAATCTGCTGGGAAGCCAGCGAAAGCTTATCGAGCGAATGATCAAATATGCCGGGCAGACTGCACAAAAGCAAATTTCGGGAATTATCACCCTTGCCAATCAGCAAATGTTGGAATATGCCACCGGGGAGTTGAAGCGGCTTTCCGCCTTGAAAAAGGTAAACCCCTATGTGCGCCAAGAGGAATTGGATCAAGTCAAGACCAATACCATGGAATTGCATGGTCATCTCCAATCCGCGCAATTGCGTCTGGATGCCATTCGGGTCATGCTAGTGGCTTAGACAGGCATTATCCAAAAAAATGACGTTCGATTGCTTCAACTTAATTTTATTATCAGATTATGCATTGGCTAGCCAAACTGTTCTCCATCTCGCTAAGAAAAAAACTGGTGATGGCGTTAACGGGAATATTCCTGATGACCTTTTTGATTGTTCATTTGGCAGGTAATTTGCAGTTGCTCAAGAATGACGGGGGAAAAGCTTTTAATCAGTATGCGCATTTTATGGGCAGCAACCCGTTGATCCAATTGGTCTCAAAGATTAATCTTATGCTAATATTCATACATATGGTTTGGGCAATTATTTTAACGAAATTGAATAGGAATGCCCGTGGGCCAGTGGCGTATAACACAGTCAGCAATGAATCTTCACAATGGAGTTCTCGCAACATGTTAATTTTAGGGATGGTTATATTATCATTTATAATAATTCACTTGCGCCACTTCTGGGTTGAGACGCACTATGGAAACATATCTAATGTGGCCTATAATGGAACAGTAATTCAAAATTTATATTCTATTGTAGTCTATTGGTTTTCAAAATTATGGTATGTATCATTTTATGTTTTTTGTATGTTTGGCTTGGCTTTCCATATATGGCACGGATTTCCCAGTGCTTTTCAGACGCTAGGCATAAATCATAATAAGTATAATTGTGGAATATCATTTATTGGGAAATCAATGGCAATTATCATACCTAGTGTGTTTGCATTTATACCCATAATGATGTATCTTAGAATTATATCACAATGATCTTAGATGCTAAAGTTCCTGAAGGCTCTCTTGGCCTGAAGTGGTCTACACACAAATTCAATTTGAAGCTTATAAACCCAGTCAATAGGCGCAAGTATGATATTATCGTAGTTGGCACTGGCTTGGCTGGCGCTTCCGCCGCATCCACATTAGGGGAGCTAGGGTATAATGTAACAGCATTTTGTTTGCAGGATAGCCCACGGAGAGCCCATAGTATTGCTGCCCAAGGCGGCATTAATGCGGCAAAAAACTATCAAAATGACGGTGATAGCATATATCGTCTTTTTTACGATACAATACGCGGCGGCGATTATCGTGCGCGCGAGGCCAATGTTTTTCGGTTGGCGGAAATCAGTCTGAATATCATAGATCAGTGTGTGGCACAAGGCGTTCCATTTGCCAGGGAATACGGCGGATTGCTGGCTAATCGTTCGTTTGGAGGCGCCCAAGTATCCAGAACATTTTATGCACGAGGCCAAACGGGGCAACAGTTATTATTGGGGGCCTATGGCGCTCTCAACCGACAGATTGCCAAGGGTAATGTAAAAATGCATGTACGCACGGAGATGCTTGACTTGGTTGTTGAGGAGGGCAAGGCCAGGGGCATCGTCACACGGGATTTGGTAACGGGAAAAATTGGAGCGCATAGCGCACATGCCGTGCTACTGTGTACGGGAGGCTATGCCAATGTGTTTTATCTTTCAACTAATGCCAAAGGGTCGAATGTCACCGCATCTTGGCGGGCACATAAAAAAGGGGCATTATTTGCCAACCCATGTTTCACGCAAATTCACCCAACTTGTATTCCGGTTTCAGGGCATTCCCAATCAAAGCTGACATTGATGTCCGAATCTTTGCGAAATGATGCCAGGATCTGGGTTCCAAAAAAAGCAAGTCCGGGCTTGAAGGGAAAGGATGCGGCAAATGTCCCTGACTGGGAAAGGGATTATTTTCTTGAAAGAAAGTACCCATCATTTGGGAATCTGGTGCCACGCGACGTTGCTTCCAGAAGCGCAAAAAATGTATGCGATGACGGGCGGGGGGCTGGGGTAACCGGATTGGCTGTTTTTTTGGATTTCTACGATGCGCTCAAACGTGAGGGAAAGGAGGCCATTGCGGCAAAATATTCCAATTTGTTTGAGTTATACCATCATATTACCGGAGATAATCCATATGAGAATCCTATGATGATTTTTCCAGCAGCACACTACGCAATGGGTGGGCTATGGGTTGATTACAATCTGATGACAAGCATATCTGGGTTGTATGCGCTGGGTGAAGCTAACTTCTCCGACCATGGAGCCAACCGATTGGGTGCTAGTGCGCTGATGCAGGGTTTGGCTGATGGCTATTTTGTGATACCGAATACCGTGGGTGATTACTTGGCAAATATTGGTTGGAACGACAAGTGGGACATAGGCCATCCTGCCTTCAAGGATGCGGTGATTGCGGCGAGAATGCGACTGGAAAGGCTTTTGACAATTAAGGGAAAGAAAACTGTTGATGAATTTCATCGTTCACTGGGCTTGACTCTATGGGATCATTGTGGAATTTCTCGAAGTGAGAAGGGACTGAAAAATGCGAAAATTATGATACAAGAGATTAAAGCTGATTTTTGGAAAAACCTAAATGTGACGGGAGGTCTTAATGAGTTGAATCAGGAACTGGAAAAGGCAGGAAGGGTTGCCGATTTTATTGAGCTGGGGGAGTTGATGGTGGATGACGCGTTGAATCGTGCCGAGTCCTGCGGTGTCCATTTCCGCGAAGAATATCAAACATCTGAAGGAGAGGCGTTGCGCAATGATAGTCGTTTTTCTTATGTAGCTGCTTGGGAATATAAAGGGTTCGGTGATTCGGAGATATTGCACAGGGAACGGCTATCATTTGAAAATATACAATTGGAACAGAGAAACTACAAGTGATTGATTTAATTTAGTACTGCATGTTTTTGTTTTGTGCGTATGAGGAATTTTCAAGATGATTTTTTTGTTAGTTTTATGTTAGCCGCATCTTTAATTTTAGACGTATTTAATCAGCGTCCATCAAAGAACTATCACAAGATTAGCGCAACAGCTAGATGAAAATATATTGCTATGACAGGTTAGAAGATCTGCCTCCGCAGCATAAGATGGCTTTTGGCTGTGCCGAACAAGTCAGTTATGATTGCAGTTTACATTGGTTTTCAAACTTGATAGACACTACCTTAAGTGCAAATGAAAGCCTCAAGCTATATCTTGCCGATGATGAAAAAGGGCAGATTGCAATTCTTCCCATGTGCTATTATGCCACTACCAGCAAATATAAACTTAGACAGCTACGGGCTTTAAGTAACTTTTACACTTCTTTGTACGCGCCGGTTTGTTCCAATGATCTTTCAGAAGAATTATTGAAGGAAGCCCTGCAAGCCATCAAGGATAGTGGATTGGCGTGGGACGTTATCGATTTTAGCCCATTATCAATTGACCATAAATCTTATGAAGCCTTGTTCAAGGCCCTAACGATGCATGGTTTTATGACGTTCAGGTATTTCTGTTTTGTCAATTGGTATTTGCCAGTCAGTGGCCGGTCTTTTCATGAATATTTCCAAGACTTGCCATCCCGATTAAAACATACCGTCAAGAGAAAAAGAAAACATTTTTTTACATTAGTTGGCGCAAGGATGGAGATCATCATCGGTGGCGATCAACTTGAGTTGGGCATTGCCAATTACACTAAAGTGTATAATTCAAGCTGGAAACTCCGGGAACCGTTTCCTGATTTTATACCAGGTCTTATAAAACTTTGTGCCAGTCAAGGATGGCTCAGGCTTGGCCTTGCCTATCTTCATGACCAACCCATTGCCGCACAAATATGGATAGTGGCCAATGGACGTGCAGCAATTTACAAACTAGCTCATGATGAAAAATTCGACTCCCATTCGATTGGTTCTGTGCTTACAGCGCGCATTATGCAGCATGTGATGGACATCGATAAGGTTCAAGAGGTGGATTATTTGATAGGTGACGATGAATACAAGAAAGACTGGATGAGCCATCGTCGTGAACGCTGGGGAATAGTCGCTTATAACCCTAGGACAATTCTTGGAATGCTAGGGGCATTAAAACAAATCTTAGGCGAGATTATGCGCAAAGCTTCAAAACATTGGAACAACAAATGAACTCTGGTTCTTTTGATAGCCAAAATGAAACTGCCTTTTGCATGTCAGATTTTGTAAAACGAAAACCTAAGGTTTCAGCAAGGCCTATTTTGTCTTTGGATGTATTTGGGAAAGAAGAATCAAAGTGTCCTGCGGTATTGGATGTTGGGCAAGTCAAGTTGACCCACAATGCTCGCACTGCTCTTGCTCATGCACTTCGGCACGCAAATATTGGCCATGGCGCAAGTGTCATGTTACCAGCCTATCATTGCCCTGCAATGGTTACTCCAATTGCCTGGGTTGGAGCGGAGCCGATCTTCTATCCAATCCGTTCTGATACCTCGGTCGATATCGACGTTTTGCCCAAGTATATTCGATCAGACACTCGCGCAATCATTGCAGTCCATTACTTTGGATTTATCCAAGATATGCGATCTTTGCGGAAATTCTGTGACGAACGAAAGCTTATACTTATTGAAGATTGCGCCCACGCTTTTTTTGGAAGCGTTAATGGACAGGTGATAGGCTCAAGTGGTGATTATGCGATTGCCAGTATAATGAAGTTTCTGCCTATCTATGAGGGTGGATGCCTAGTTTCTGCACGGCGTTCTTTGGAAGATATAAAAATATCATATGGTGGTTTATTTCTACAACTTAAATCTGCTTTAAATACGCTAGAAATAGCGTGTGAATATGGTAGATTACCTTTGGTAAATATTTTTCTTAGAGTAAAATCTTGGATATGGAATCGGCTGAAATCTAAGCACGATGAAGGCAAGTCACCAAAGCAATTGGATTTATTTGAAAATACAACTGGAGATGATTATAAATTCGACCCTAATTTAATCGGGCTAAGCATGTCATGGTCATCAATTGCTGTTATGAAAAGTATGTCATTCTCATACGCATGCGAGCGGCGTCGAGCCAATTATAAGGTACTCTTAAATGCTTTGAGTAATATTAAAGGCGCTCAACCTCTATTCGATAACTTGCCCGATAATGTATATCCACAGGTTTTTCCTATGTTGATGGATTTTCCTGATAAGGTTTTTAAACCCCTTAAATGTTTGGGAATTCCAATCATTAGGTTTGGCGAATATCGTTGGAAAGGTGTGGATGCATCAACGTGTCCGGTTTCAGATGAACTGTCCCGGCGGGTTTTTCAAATTCCTTGCCACCAATCCCTGACACCAGAAGAACTTCGTTGGATGATTGACTCCATTATTTCCGTATTAAATGGCATACGCTAGCAAATCCAAAAAATTGTTTTGTTAACTCAGATGGTTACTGTAAAATAAAATTATTACAACAAAAGGATAACTTAATATGAAGTGGCAGTTAATTCCAATAACAGATTTTAGTTTGCATCGCAAAGCTTGGGATTTTCTTAATCAGAATGGATCCAACTTGCCTTTGCTTGATTCACGTTTCGTTGAACAACTTTTACAGCACTTTGGAACAGGGCATGAGCAATTGGCGGTTATTGGAGAACCCCAACATCCTATTGCCATGGCTATTATTGGCAAAGTAAAATTTGGTGTGTGGTCTACTTTCCAGCCGGCCCAAGCTCCCCTTGGACTTTGGTTAAGCCAGATAGACAATTCCTTTGACCAATTACTTTCCTCGCTTGCCTCATGTTTGCCTATCCATTCCCTCGTTTTAGGTATTACGCAACAAGACCCCTATTTATTACCTCGCCCTGAGGAAAAGGGTTGTATTTCCACAATTGACTATATTCAAACCGCCCACATTAATATAGATAGATCCTTTGATGATTATTGGCAGTCCCGTGGCAAGAATCTTCGCCATAATTTAAAACGGCAACGAAATCGTTTGGATCGAGAGGGAACTAGGACGCGTCTTGAGGTTGTATCGCACCCTTTATGCATGCATGAAGCTGTGCGTCAATATGGAGAGTTGGAATCATCAGGTTGGAAGCATGAAATCGGTTCTGCGGTACACGTTGACAATGTCCAGGGTAGATTCTATATTGGCGTACTAACGGCATTTGCGGAAACTGGTCAATCTTATGTTTATCGTTATTACTATAATGATAAATTAGTTGCAAGCGACATGTGTGTCTTGGGATGTCATACCCTAATTATTTTAAAAACAGCCTACGACGAAACAATTGAAACATCATCTCCTACCATGCTTATGCGACAAGAAATGTTTGAGACAATATTCAATGATTCAGCCATAAAGCGTATTGAGTTTTATGGCAAGGTTATGGACTGGCATACAAAATGGTTGGATGATGTTCGTCTAATGTATCACGTAAATTATATTCCATGGAAGCTAGTACGCATTTCAAAAAAAATATTTTCCAAGCACAAATGGTCTATCTAACTCACCAATTGATTTACCCTAGCCCTTGGCGGAAACCGGCTGCGCTTGCCCTTAAGGACGGAGCCAGATATGTTGACTACCAAGTATTATATGATCAGACAGTTCGTGTGGGCAAATTATATTTAACTTATGGTCTGTCACGTTATGATCGTGTTGCAGTCTATATGGATAAGCGCATTGAAACAGTAATTGCCTTGTTTGGAACCTCTTGGGCAGGAGGTGTTTTTGTTCCGGTAAACCCATTACTTAAGCCAGAACAGGTGAGCCACATACTAAATGATGGCAATGTAAGAATACTAGTTACCACCCCCGAGAGGCTTGAATTGTTACGACCGATATTTCCCGCTTGCAGAGATTTGCGCACGGTTATTTTACTTGGTGTCAAAAAAGGCGACCCCATTATCGGTGTAGAAATTGTAGATTGGTCAGATATTTCCCATGCGACGGACAAGTCCCCTCACCGAGTTATTGATACCGATATGGCGGCTATCCTCTATACCTCTGGAAGTACAGGCAAGCCCAAAGGAGTCGTATTATCCCATCGCAACCTTGTTGCCGGGGCGGAAAGCGTTTCCCATTACCTTGAGAATGATTCGGATGACCGTATTCTCTCCGTTTTGCCTTTGAGTTTCGATTATGGCCTTTCGCAACTCACCACTGCATTTCGTGTCGGCGCCTGTGCGGTGCTGATGAATTATTTGCTGCCACGGGACGTGATTCGGGCGGTGGACCGCGAAAAAATCACTGGCTTGGCCGCCGTGCCGCCCCTATGGATACAGTTAGCCCAACTTGACTGGCCGGAAGGCACGGACGGGCATCTACGTTACATAACCAATTCCGGCGGTGCCATGCCTACCGCGACGTTAAACACGTTGCGGAAAAAACTGCCTAGAACCAAGCCATTCCTGATGTATGGGCTAACCGAGGCATTTCGTTCGACGTTTCTTCCTCCAGAAGAAGTGGATGGTCGCCCTGATTCGATAGGCAAGGCCATTCCCAATGCCGAAATCATGGTTGTCCGCCCGGATGGCACACCCTGCGGGCCGGGAGAAGAAGGGGAACTGGTGCACCGCGGAGCGCATGTGGCTTTGGGTTATTGGAACGATCCCGAAAAGACTGCTGAACGCTACAAGCCTGCACCAGGGCAACTGGCCGGCCTGCCCATGCCGGAAATGGCGGTATGGTCGGGGGACACCGTTAAAATGGACAAGGACGGTTTTTTTTATTTCGTCGGAAGGCGGGATGAAATGATCAAAACCTCGGGATACCGGGTAAGCCCGACCGAGGTCGAGGAAGTGGCCTATGCCACCCAGGTGGCCACCGAGGTGGCGGCTGTCGGCGTTCCCCATCCAGTGCTTGGTCAGGCCGTGGTGCTGGTGACATATGATGCCAACTGGGATGTGAAAATGGCAGGAATCATTCTGGAGGAATGTAAGAAGCAATTGCCCGGATTTATGGTGCCAGCCAGAGTGATCGCTTACCCTGGGCCTTTGCCGCGCAATCCGAACGGCAAGATTGACCGCAAGCGTCTGGCGGGAGAGATGATTGACCTGTTCGAGGAGCCAAATTCGTGAATGCGACCGGCCAGCATCCTTTCGCTTTACCCTTCCCGATAGCGGATGACAGCCTCGTCATGGGCGGGATTCCCATAAGCCTTTTGGCGGAACGAGTCGGTCAAACCCCATTTTATGCTTATGACCGGCGACTTGTCTGCGAGCGGGTCGCATTTCTGCGTTCGGCCCTTCCTGCGGACATCCATCTTCATTTTGCCGTCAAGTCCAATCCCATGCCGGCGGTGGTCCAACACTTGGCTGGTTTGGTTGACGGTTTCGACGTGGCGTCCGCCGGTGAACTCAAGACCGTCTTGGATACGGCCATGGCATCGGAAAAGATCAGTTTTGCGGGGCCGGGAAAAACCGAACGGGAACTTCGCCAGGCCGTTGCGGCTGGAATTGTCGTCAATGCCGAATCCGAGAGGGAGATCCTACTGTTGGGGGAGATCGGTACTGGCATGGGGTTCAGGCCCAAGGTGGCGGTCAGGGTAAACCCAGATTTTGAACTCAAATCTTCCGGCATGAAAATGGGGGGCGGACCTAGGCAATTTGGCATTGATGCCGAAGTCGTTCCCGCCCTGTTGGCTCGCATCGGCGATTTGAATCTGGATTTTTACGGCTTCCATATATTTTCCGGTTCACAGAACTTGCGGGCGGAATCCATCATGGAGGCGCAGGAAAAAACCTTTGATCTGGCCCGGCGCATGGCTGCGTTTGCACCGGGACCCGTTCGACTGCTAAATTTGGGCGGAGGATTCGGCATTCCTTATTTTCCGGGGGAGCAGCCGCTAGACTTGGTCCGTGTCGGCGGGCATTTATCGAGTCTGATGCCTGCCGCAAGAGGGGATTTTCCCGAGGCCGAGTTTGTCATCGAATTGGGACGGTATATCGTTGGGGAGGCCGGGGTTTATGTTTGCCGTGTCATTGACCGGAAAATCTCCAGGGGGCAGGTGTTCTTGGTGGCCGATGGAGGTCTGCATCACCACTTGGCCGCTTCTGGCAATTTTGGGCAGGTGATCCGCAAAAACTATCCGGTATTGGTGGGCAACCGGGTCATCGGCGAAATGGCCGGGGCAGCCTCCGTGGTGGGGCCTTTGTGTACGCCGCTTGACCTATTGGCGGACAAGATGGATTTAGGCCACGCCCGCGTGGGTGATCTGATCGTGGTGTTGCAATCGGGTGCTTATGGCTTTACTGCCAGCCCCAGGGATTTTCTGGGACACCCCCATCCGGTGGAAATACTGGTTTAAGCCAATTCGCCAACCAAACGCCTCAATCCCGAATTGGGTCAACGGACTATGTTGACGGTTGCAGAAGGTATGATGCCCTTTTCCCCGCCTATCGACAGTTGCACGGTGACTGGATTTTTTAACCCGAAAAAGTTGGCATGGTAAGCGTATACCTGTAGCGAAAACTGTTTTTCACTCAACGCCTGCAACAGCGCATTTACATACATGCCTTGGAACGTCCCAGTAAACCGGTATGAACCCGGCCACCACCCGTCTTGGACAAAGGCGCCTGGCGGGATGACCAGAATAAAACGACCAATGTTCAATGTTGTCGTTTGCAACGTTGGGGCAATGCCTACGCTGTTGTCGGCCAAAGTGAAGTTGGAAACTAGGGACAACGCCCCAGAGATCGGCGCAACCGAGAGGTTTTCGACGTTAAAGGCACCGAAAGGCACTGCTGGCGTGGACAGGAGGCTGCCCACCCTAAACAGATTGGGTTCCACTGCTATCGTCTTCGATACCGTATTGCTCGCAATGTCAATCACTGAGACCGTGCCGTCGAGATAATTCGCGACATAGGCGGATGTCCCATCTGGGGTGATGGAAATGCCCAAGGGGTAACTCCCCACTGTGACAGTGGATACCACCAAATTAGTGGCCGTGTCAGTCACGGTGACAGTGCCATAGGCATCAAAATTCGTCGCGTAAGCAAATTTTCCATCAGGCGTGACGGCCACGGCGTAAGCACCATTATTCACATCGGCCCTGGCTGTCACCGTATGCGTGCCCTTATCCATTACCGAGACAACGCGATTGGAAACCCCGTCTTTGGTATACACGAGGTAAACATATTTCCCATCCCAGCTCACATCCTGCCCAAAGAAAGGGTTATTGACGGTGAGGGTTGCGACCTTTTCATCCGAAGTCAGGTCAATCAGGGTGACGGTATTGGAGAAATACTGAGTCACGTAAATGAAGTTACTGGAGGCACTCGCGGCAGAAACCGTCACCGACCGTGTTGGATGGGTGTCAGCTAGCACGTTGGCGAAGTCGGTTACGTTTAGTGTTGCGGTGATCGTCGATCCGACAGCTGCATTGGCAGGTATTTGATAGTTGACGGTTTGTCCCGTTTGGCTTGTACCGTCAGAAAAATTCCAAGTGTAAGTAAGTGCCAACCCATCGGTGGCGGTCGCGATACCCGTAAAAGTCACCATACCGCCTTGTTTGGCCGTCGTTCCATCGGATGCCGGGACAGTAATGCTGACTTGCGTCGGTTGGGCTAAGGCATCCACGGAAAACGCAATCATCGCAATGACCGACAACCGCAGGGCGATTTTTATAATCAATAATTTCGTATTCATTTGGAATCCTCGATAATTCATTCGTAAAAAATCAGCAAATGCGCGGCAAAGGGTCATCCTCCAGTTCTTCCAGTATCCTTTCCCCGCCCAGGCGGGTTACCAATACCACGCGGGCGGGGCCGGATGTCACTTCGCCAATGATTCCGGCATCATTGTAACCCTTGTCGTGGAGCATGGACAGTGCCGCATCAGCCGATTCCGGGGCCAGAATCGCGACTACACGGCCTTCGCAGGCTAGATAATAGGGGTCATAACCCAACATCTCGCAAACCGCCCGCACCGGCCCTTTGACCGGAATCAAGGATTCAAACAGCCGGATGGTGGAACCTGTCACGCGGGCAATCTCGTGGGCCACCGTCGCAATGCCGCCGCGCGTGGGGTCGCGCATGAAGCGCAGCCCCGGAATTTCCAGCAGGGCCTGGGTGACGGGGAATACGCTGGCCGCGTCGGATTGCAAATCGCCCCTTAACCCAAACTGCTCCCGCGCCAACATCACCGCCGTGCCATGATCGCCGACCGAACCGCTGACTAGGATTTTGTCGCCGTGCCGGGCCAACTCCAAGCCCAGCCTCAATTTGGCCGGACGGACGCCAATGCCGGTGGTGGCAAGATAAACCCCCCCGCCCTGCCCTCGCCGGACAACTTTGGTGTCGCCGGCAACGACGCGGACTTGGCATTCGCGACACGCTTCGGCCATCCCCGCCAGAATCCGTTCCAACAGTGCCACTTCCAGCCCTTCCTCGATAAAGGCGTTCAAGGTGAGGTAAATCGGCGTCGCGCCGGAAACAGCCAAGTCGTTGATGGTGCCGTGGATCGCCAAACTACCGATATTCCCGCCGGGAAATTCCAATGGCTCCACCGTGAAGCCATCGGTGGTCGCCATCAACTCCAATTCCCCGCCCATCAAATCCAAGGGCAGCCGGGCGGCATCGACGGTCGTGTCTAGATTCTGGTTCTGCAAATAATGTACGAATAAATTGTCAATCAGCTCGCGCATGTAGCGCCCGCCATTGCCATGGGCTAGGGTGATGAAATTATCCTGCAATTTTTGTTGAGTAGACATGCTTGATTTAGGTGTTTTATGTGGTTACTAGAGCTTGAAGAATACCATGTTTCGTTTTTCCATGGAATTATCAGAGTAATATACTTGGTAATTAATATCATCGGGCAACCTAGCCTTTATTTATTTAAAGTATGACTATCCATTCAAATACAATGAGTTGTTGAAATGGGTTTGGGGGAAGATTTTGAGTTGATTTTTTCTTGAATAATCCCGTCAAATATGGCATAAAACATGCTTTAATCATATCCATGTGCTGAATTCAAAGCGGGAAATAGTTAGACTCCATGGCCTTGTTAGAGCATGCGGCATGGGCCAAGCCGTTAGCAGTTTATCTGGTTAGCTGAATGTTTCCGTACCGTGTTTTTGTGATGTTGTCAATGCGTGGAATTCCCCATATCTAAAACCCGCTGTTGTGGTTACACTTTATTAAATTTATCTGAATGACTATGAATACAGGCAAAACACTCATCCTTGGCATAGGCAATGAGCTTATGAGTGACGATGGCGTAGGTGTGAAGGCAGCACTACTGTTGGCAGAAAAAACCAAGCAAATGGACGGCATATCGTGTTTGGATGGCGGAACCTTGGGCCATCTGTTGGTGGGCTACATTGAAGCATCCGACGATCTGATCGTCGTTGATGCCGCGCAAATGCTTGCCCGGCCCGGTGAGGTCAAAGTTTTTGAGAACGAGGACATGGACCGCTTTCTGACCACCAACCCCAACCGCAGTGTACATGAGGTCGGTTTGAGCGATTTGATGGGCATGGCGCTGTTGGGTGACCACTTGCCAAGGCGTAGGGCGTTGATTGCCATACAGCCACAAAATACTGATAGCGGCATGGAATTGAGCACCCCGGTTTTGCAAAGTTTGCCTTTGGTTTGCGCCAAGGCATTGGAACTGGTAGAAAGCTGGCGCGGGTAAATGACGCTTTAATGCTGTGCTTCTTGGCATCTAATGAGTTGATTGAAAAATGACAAAACCTAATACATTCGCCAACATACCGATTGCACTCGTCAATACCCCCAAGCTTGATGGATTGGCTCTTGCCAAAACCTTATTGAATGAACTCCATGCCATGCTGGAGACTTTGATCGACAAAGGCCAGGGTGGCATCATCGATTTACGCGCTTTACCACCATTAGGTGTCGAGGGATACCAATTTCTGAGGGAAAAGCTGAGTGCTGGCGAAGTCAGTGCGCACATTCACAGTTTTGGGCGTTCTGATATCCAAGAAACGGTTTATCCAGGAATATGGTGGATAACCCATCTCAACCAAGATGATGAAACGTTGACCGAACATATTGAGGTCTGTTTTTTTCCTGATTTACTGAAAAGCCAAAGGGATGACGTTATTGCAGGACAGAATAAACTGAGCGAACTATTGAAGGAGTTGTCCACTAAAAATTGAGTTGGCTTGAAGATTTTCCCGGCAGCGAACGAAATGGTTCTGCCGTCGCAAAGGAAATGCCAGTGTTCCACACTACCTATTTTGGGTAGCCACCGGTATCAATTGTTAATGAAAAAGCAAAGCAGTGAGGAGTGTCATGTCGAACGAATCAAAAAAAGAGATAAGAAATAGCGTTTTAACCCGGCTATCCGAAGCAATTCAGCAATCCGAGCCTCAGCATGAGGAAACGCTGGGGGAGCGGTTGGCAAAGGCGGGTGTCACCCGCAGAAGCTTCATGAAATACTGCGCGGGGATGGCTTCCATCATGGCCATACCCGCCTCAATGGTGCCAAAGCTGGCCGAGGCGGCGCTGTTGGCTCCTTTGACTTCTGTGGTCTACCTTTCTTTCCAAGAATGCACGGGTTGCCTGGAGTCACTGGTCAACGTATTTCCGAACACCCAGTACAAAACCAACTCCATCGAAAACATTCTGTTGACGGCCCTTTCGCTGGATTATTCGGAAACCTTGATGGCTCCGTCCGGTACCCAGGCTGAATTGTCACGCGCACAGGCGATTGCCAAGAAAAACTATGTCTTGGTAGTGGATGGTGCCATTCCTGATGACAAGGCAGGAGCGGGCTTTTTCATCCAGTCTGGAAAAACCGGGTTGCAACAATTGAAGGCGGCGGCCACCAATGCCGCAGCGGTCGTGTCGGTGGGTACATGCGCCAGCTTTGGCGGTCTACCGGCGGCCAAGGGTCCGGCAGACCTTATCAACCCAGGTAATTTGCGTGGTGTAAGCCCAACAAGGGCAATCTCCATTAAAGCGGCGTTGAAAAGTTTCGGCGGCACTTATGCGACTAAACCGGTTATCAACGTGTCCGGTTGCCCGCCGATTGCCGAGGTGATTGCGGGTACATTGGTCTACTGGATACTCAACAAGAAAGCCCCGTCGCTAGACTCCAACCTGCGTCCCAAGATGTTCTATGGCGAGACCGTGCATGATGAATGCTACCGCAAGGAGTTCTTAGAACATGGTCAGTTTGTCAGAAGCTTTGACGACGCTGGCGCACGGGCGGGCCATTGTCTGCTCATGATGGGTTGCAAGGGTCCGACGACCCACAATGCCTGCACTACCCTAAAGTGGAACCAAGGCATCGGATTCCCCATGGAAGCCGGCCACGGTTGCCTAGGTTGCTCCGAGCCTGATTTCTGGGACAAAAAGTCCATTGATGCCCAAGGGATCGTCGGGGTCGGTTTTTACAACCACTTAGACCCGGCAACTGTAGACGATTAACAGTTTAACTGCTTTATTAACCGCGTCTTTGTGGCGCGGCGATTAGGAGAATTAAAATGGCTACAAATATAGTAATAGACCCGGTCACCCGGATTGAAGGACACCTGCGCATTGAGGCGGAACTTGACACCGACGGAAAAACCGTCAAAAACGCATATAGCAGCAGCACGATGGCGCGCGGGATTGAGATTATCATGAAGGGCCGCGACCCTCGCGATGCGTGTCATATCTCGCAGCGCATCTGTGGCGTCTGCACCGTGGTGCATGGGCTTACCTCGGTCAGGGCAGTGGAGGATGCCCTCGGTGTCAAGGTTCCAGAGAACGCCGAACTCATCCGCAATCTGATGATAGGGGCACAGTACGTCCACGACCATGTGATGCACTTCTATCACCTACATGCGCTGGATTGGGTTGATGTGGTTTCGGCCTTGGGTGCGGACTCTTTGGCAACCGCTAAATTGGCAAAGTCAAATAACCCCGCCTACTATGCGACTCAGAGCGAGGCGGCCCTGAAGATCACCTTCGACGGCGTGAAAGCTAAATTGCAAAACCTTATTGACAGGGGGCAGCTTGGCTTGTTCGCCAACGGCTACTGGGGCCACCCAGAGTATAAACTCCCGGCTGCCGGGAACCTGCTGGCAGTCGCCCACTACTTGGATGCACTGGGGTGGGCTAGGGAAGTGGTCAAACTGCATACGATCTTCGGCGGCAAAGACCCACACCCAAACCTAGTGGTCGGCGGCGTACCCTGCGCGGTCAGTAGTAATTACAACAACCAAGCCAGCGAAGACTTGGGTGGCACGTCCTTAAACAAAGTCAACATGGCGAAGGTGACGGCCCTGATCACCAAAATGAAGAACTTCGTGGACCAGGTCTATGTCCCCGACACCATTTTGGTTGCTGGTTTCTATAAATCCCAGGGAACCTATGTGGGCTGGGAAAAACGCGGCGGCACCGGCTGGAATTACCTTTGCTACGGCGAATTCCCGGAGAACGGCATCCGCGATCTGGATAGCCTCCTGATACCGCAAGGTGTGCTGCAGGGTAACGGTAGCCCGAACCTGTCCATCACACCGCTGGACATGGAAAATCCCAAGGAAATTCAGGAGTACGTCGCCCGCTCATGGTACAGCTACCTCGGTGTCACTGGTGGCAACACAGCCGCACTTCACCCAAGTGTCGGTCAGACCAATCTAAATTATGCAGGTAGAGGCGGGCCTGCCCCAGGGGCGGGGTACACCCTTAGCAGAGATACCACGAAAGGTTACTCGTGGATCAAATCGCCGCGTTGGTGGAACAAGCCGATGGAGGTTGGTCCGCTGGCCCATGTCGTGATGATGTACGCCAAGGCAAAACTAATTCCAGTGACGGATGCCGAAAAAGCCCACGCGCAAGCAAGAGACTTAGTTGACGCCGTCTGGACAGGACTGCTCGGACTCCCTATCACAGACATCGACTCTACCCTCGGTCGTATTGCGGCACGAACAATCGAGACCAAGGTCATCGCGGATGCCATGTCGCGCTGGCACACTAGCCTGCTCAAAAATATCAGTGCTGGAAAGTTGGCTACGTTTGTTACGGATGCGGATGCTGTCAACCAAAATACAAACTTGAATCCGGCTTTCAAATGGACTGACCCATTGACGTGGAAAAGTAAGAATGGGGCGTTACTACCCGTCGGAGTGGGCTTCACTGAAGCCCCACGCGGCGCACTCGGTCACTGGGTGACGATTGATGAAAAGGGCAAAATCAAAAACTACCAGTGCATCGTCGCCAGCCAGTGGAACGCCGGGCCGAGGGACGCAGCGAATGTACCCGGCCCCTACGAGAAGTCCTTGGAAGGCCACACTCTGGCTATTCCCACGCAGCCCTTGGAAATCTTGCGCACCATCCATAGCTTTGATCCTTGCATTGGCTGCGCGGTGCATGTCACCGGGGCGAACGGCGAAGAACTGATCAAAGTCAACGTAACGACCACTTTAAGGTAAACTTATGAAAGCCAACTCTAAATTCCTTGCTTTCACTTTTGTAGCAATCGCGGGCATGTTGTTCACCCCTGCGGTGTTCGCCCATACCGTCGGTGCCCACGGTGCCGGCTTTGCGGGCGGTCTGGCCCATCCGTTCTTTGGGCTTGACCACTTGCTGGCGATGATCGCCGTCGGGTTGTGGGCCGCGCAATTGGGCGGTTCCGCAATGTGGCGCGTCCCGGTGGCCTTTGTCACGGCCATGGCGGGCGGGGCAATCCTGGCCAATCCAGCCATGGACGTGTCTTGGCTGGAAACGGCCATCGCCGGTTCGGTGCTGGCCTTGGGCCTGATGATCGCTTTCCGTCTACGTTTGCCCAGTCTGCCGGGCTTGGTGGCGGTTGCTGTTTTCGCACTGTTCCATGGATTCGCGCATGGCTTGGAAATGCCCCAAACCGCCTCGCCTCTGGGGTACGGTCTTGGATTTTTGCTGGCGACCGCCAGTCTCCATTTGGCTGGCATCTTCTTAGGTTTGGCCGTGGGGCGTAAACGCTTCATATTGCAAGCGGGGGGGGTGGCAATCGCCGCCGCCGGACTTTTGCTGATGGCAGCATGATACAATCGCCCCATGGTTGAGAACCCAAGACTACTTTTTGTTGACGTAGCTTAGTGTCACCACAACCCCTCTCCCAAAAAGAGAGGGGTTTGTCATTGTCTTTATTGGAGGTTATTTCCCATGTGCTTAGCTGTGCCTATGCAAATTACCCACATTGACGGATTCGATGCGCGTTGTTCAGCGCGGGGAGTGGAGCGAGATGTTAGCCTGTTCCTATTGCAGGGCGAACCTGTAAACATTGGGGATTACGTGTTGATCCATGTGGGCTACGCGATACAGACGCTATCGGCGGAGCAGGCCCAATCGACTTGGGAATTGTTCGACCAAATATTGGACGAAGAACCCCTGCTCAATGCATGAGCTTTCCCTTTGTCAGGATTTGATTGACCAAGTGACGGAACTGGCCCGCAAACATCGTGCGAAATCCGTTGCCTGTGTCAAAGTGCAGATCGGTCAGTTGGCCGGGGTGGAACCCCTGTTATTGGAGAGTGCATTCACCATTGCCCGCGCCGGCACCGTGGCCGAACAGACGGAGATGATTACCGAAGTGGTTGCGCCTTGTGTGTTGTGCAATACTTGTGGAGCCGAGTCCGAGGTGACGCCTTCCAACTTGCTTTGTCTGGCGTGTGGTGGAAATGACACGCGGTTGATCAGGGGGGAAGAATTAATTCTTGCACGGGTTGAGTTGGTGGTGGACGATTGACCCGACTTGAATTATTTTGCTTCTCACATTGGAGCTACTGATGCGATCTACGGAAATCCAATTAAAGGCCCAGTGCGTGGGAGAAAATGGATGTCTTATTTTAAAATATTAAATCTGGTGAAATAAAATCATGTGCGACACCTGCGGATGCAATATCACTGACGGCAACCGTCATTTGCTAGCCCCCCCCACGGGGCGTTCCAAACTCGGCCAAACGCCCGAGAAAATCCTCAACAACCTGCTGCTGCATAACGACCAACAGGCCGATCTCAACCGTGCCAGGTTTGACCGCCACGGCGTATTGACCATTAACCTGATGTCCTCGCCTGGATCGGGTAAAACCGCTTTGTTGGAAGCCACCATTCGGAAACTAGGCGGATCGTTGCGGATGGCGGTCATCGAAGGCGATCTGGAAACAGAGAACGATGCCGACCGTATACGCGCATTAGGCGTACCCGCCCACCAAATCACCACCGGGACCGCTTGCCATTTGGATGCGCATCTTGTGGAAAAGGCACTGGATCATCTGAACTTGGACGATTTGGATGTGCTATTCATCGAAAACGTCGGCAATCTGGTTTGTCCGGCGAGTTTTGACCTGGGTCATCATCGTAATGTGGCATTGCTTTCTGTCACTGAAGGTGACGACAAACCGGCCAAATATCCGGTGATGTTCCGCGCCGCCGACCTTATGTTGATCAGCAAGACCGACATTCTGCCCTATCTGCCGGAGTTCTCGCCGGACAAGGCGGAAGCCTGCCTGCGTCGGTTGGCTTCCAATGCGCCCTCCTTGCGCCTGTCATCCAAGAGCGGGGAAGGTTTGGAAGATTGGATAGGCTGGTTGCAAGCGGAGCTGGCACGCTATCGTGAAGCCCGCCAACAACAGCAGACGCTAAAACCCAATGTGCAGCAAGAAGGACGAATGTTGCACCGCGCCCAGCCTGAGATTCGCTTCGTGCCAGTCAAGCGGACGGCCTGATTTCGTGGGAGCTATTTGCAAGCGCGAGAATAGGTGTTTTCGAAGTTAAAAAACGCTCCCACGAATGCGTTTCGCTTTTACCTATCATGAGCCAACTTTAAAAGAAACCCCCAATGACGAATCCCAATCCTGCCAGCATGGCCCGACAGAAGCTGGCGCAGATTTGCGCGCTGGACTTTCCCGGCGAAGTCCGCATCATGAATGTCTGTGGCGGGCATGAACGCTCCATTTCCATGGCGGGCTTGCGCACCATTTTGCCCAAGCAAATCCGCCTGATACCGGGGCCGGGCTGCCCGGTTTGCATCTGCCCTGAGGAAGACATCTACCAAGCCATCCAATTGGCATTGAAGGAAAAGGTCATTGTGGTGAGTTTCGGCGACATGCTGCGAGTGCCAGTCAACGTACCTAAGAATGAAATACGCTCGCTGGAACAGGCCAAGGCTGCCGGTGCGGATGTCCGGCCCATCGCCTCGCCCAGGGATGCCGTGCGCATTGCCAACGAAAACCCGGCAACGCCTGTCGTGTTCCATGCGGTGGGTTTCGAGACGACCTTGGCGCCGATTGCCGCGATGATCGAAGAAGGGCTCCCTGAAAATCTGTTCCTGCTGCTGAGTGGCCGGCTGACTTGGCCGGCCGTCGCCGCGTTGCTGGATTCGGAGGAACCGGGCTTTGATGCGCTGATCGCCCCCGGTCATGTCTCCACGGTGATGGGGCCTGAAGAATGGGATTTCGTCGTGAAGGATCACCATATCCCCACCGCCATCGCCGGTTTCATGCCGGAAAGTCTTCTCGAAGCGGTCTATTCGGTGTTGCAACAGAAATCCAAGCAAACCCCAAAACTGGAGAACTGCTACACATTGGCGGTCAAGCCGGGCGGCAACCCCACCGCTAGAAAATGCCTGACGGACTGTTTCGATGTGGTCACGGCCAATTGGCGGGGAATAGGACCGATTCCTGCCTCGGGTTATGAATTAAAGCAAAAATACGATGCCCACAATGCCCGCTTGCAATTTCCCAGCTATAACGATCAAGCACGGAAACATGCGGGCGAAATGCCCCCAGGCTGCGATTGCGCCCGCGTGGTTCTGGGCAAGATCACCCCGTCGGAATGCCGCATTTACGGCTCGGTCTGCACCCCGCGCAACCCGGTCGGCCCGTGCATGGTGTCCGACGAGGGCGCTTGCAGGATTTGGTGGGCGGCAGGGGTGAGGAAAGAAACGGCGTCAATGGACACTTGAGAAACCTTGTTGCATCAGATTTAATACGCGCTTGTTTAAGCAATCCTAACAGCAAGGTCAACACGATGAAAACTCCAAAAATCCTTTTATCTTCCGCCCTTTTCAGCCTGTGCCTCTTTATGAGCGTGGCTACCGCCGCGACCCATCCGGTGCAGTTTGCCAAAGGTTCTACTTCTAGCACGGTAAAGGGCGTGATCAAAGGCTCGGCCACGGAGGATTATGTTTTGGGTGCAGCCAGCGGGCAGACCATGAACGTCAAGCTATCGGCAAAAAGCACTTTGATTTATTTCAACGTGCTAAAGCCGGGTTCGGACGAGGCTATTTTCGTTGGTTCTTCGGAAGGGAAAAATAGCTGGTCCGGTTCGCTGCCCAGTGATGGCGATTACACCGTGCGCGTTTACACCATGGGCAAGGGCAAGGATGCCGGTCATGTCACACCGTTCAGCTTGAGCGTTTCCATCAAGTAGGTGTGCGGCCCATTTTATTCAGGTTTCCTAAAGCTTTGGGATTAGAATGTTGAAATTCCTGCTGTGGAACCTGAATAAGAAACCGCTGCAAGATTCAATTGAGCGATTGGCAAGGAAGCATAATATTGATGTTATTGTGTTGCTGGAAAATGACATCACTTCCGATTTGCTCTTGCGTACATTGAACCCACCCAGTACTGGTGATTATTATTTTTCACCGAGTTTATGCGGTAAAGTTCATATTTTCTGCAAATTTTTAGATGATTATATCAAACCAGTCTATGAATCCAACCGGTTGACCATCCGACACCTGACCTTGCCAGCCAAAATTGATATTTTACTAGCCGCTGTCCACTTTCCGAGCGGGCTACATTGGGACGATGATAGCCAAGCCTTTGAATGCTGCAATCTGGTGGATGACATAATTAAATCTGAAAAACTCGTCGGACATACCAGAACTTTACTGATGGGTGATTTGAATATGAACCCCTATGAATCAGGTGTGATAAGCGCTCGTGGACTTCACGCTACTATGATTAGCAGAATTGCTCAAGAAAAGAGCAGAATCGTGCAGTCTAGGGAATATCAATATTTCTATAATCCGATGTGGAGCTTGTTTGGCGATGGCAGTCCGGGTCCGGCTGGAACCTATTATTACAAAAAAGCCAAACATAAAGTTCAGTTTTGGCATATCTTCGATCAAGTCCTCTTGAGACCAGATATGATTTCTGTTTTCATAGGGGAAAATTTGAAAATTTTGGAAACCGATGGTCGAGAATCCTTCCTAAACAAACAGGGTATTCCAGATAAGACAAACTTTTCAGACCATCTCCCTGTTTTATTTAGCCTCGATATTTAATGATGAAGGTGTAAGCTATGAATGATTTATGGGCGGAAGATATTGCAACTGAGAAAGTCAGAACCCCTGTTGCAATTTTAAGAGAACAAGCATCCCTCTTGGGGAAAAAAACACAAAACGTAGTTCTTGCGGAAGTTGTAACATCTGCTGGTTCTCGTTTTCACCATCGATTCAATATCACAGCCCCTGCACTAGGAGATTATTCGTACACATTATTTTCTATAAATCATCCGATTGGGCCTTACCCTCTTGAAGTGGATTTAGATGATGATATAGCCAAAGAACTTGGAAAGAGTATCGATAGAAATATGACGATAGAAAATGAAGCTGATTTTATCAATCTTCTAAACCAAATTTTAAAAGCAGAGCGAACCAAACACATCATTCGTATTTTGCTGGCCCAAAGTTCTGAGTAGATGCAACGCTCCTAACCGAAAAGGGCAAACCTGCCTTTATGAAAGAGCTTCGATTCCTAGGGGATTCACTCAAGGCAATACGAGACTTCCCCGAGGATGCCCGTCATGATGCAGGATACCAGCTTGACAAGGTACAACGCGGAGAGCAACCCGATCATTTCAAACCCATGCCTTCCATTGGTAGAGGTGTTGAGGAAATCAGGGTGCGTGATGATTATGGAATATTCCGGGTTATTTACACTGCACGTTTTGCGGATAGCGTTTATGCACTCCATGCGTTTCAGAAAAAGTCACAAGCCACCGCCAAGCCAGATATTGTTCTTGCCAAGGAGCGTTTTGAACAACTTATGAGAGATGTAAAATGAGCAACATTGAAAGCTACGCCAGCGTTTGGGATGCGATTGCCGATACCCCTGAACAAGCGGCCAATCTGCGCACCCGAGCAGAACTGATGCGGCAGATTATCGCAATTGTGCAAGACAGCGGATGGACACCGATGGAAGCAGCCAATCAGTGCGGCTTGACGAAGCCACGAATGGTTGATTTATTGGAAGGTCGTGTATCGCAATTTTCTTTAGATGCTTTAATTGATATAGCCACCGCAATAGGCCGACGGGTGCATATCGAATTGAAAGCCGCATAACCCATATTTTGAATTATATCCTCCAATCCCTCCACATCCTCATCACCGGTCGCGTCCAAGGGGTCGGCTTCCGCCCATTCGTCAGCCGCATTGCCAACGGGTTCGATCTTTCTGGCTGGGTGCTGAATCGCAGTGGCGAAGTGGAAATACGGGTTGAAGGATCACCGGATAACCTAAAAGCATTTCAACGGGCATTGATTGAACAAGCCCCGCCCTTGGCCCAACCCAACCTGCCACGCTGCACACCCGTCCCACCTGAGGGATTAACTGGATTCATTATCAAACACAGTGAATCAGGGGAGAGGGCTGATGTCCACATTCCCCCTGATTATTTTGTCTGCGGCGATTGTCTCGCGGAAATGCAAGATCCTACTGAACGCCGTTACCGCTACCCCTTCATCAATTGCACTCAATGCGGGCCGCGTTATACCCTGATTGATCGCTTGCCTTACGACCGCCCGAATACGGCAATGGCAGGATTCGAGCTGTGTCCGGCGTGTCGGGCGGAATACGAGAATCCCTTGGACCGGCGTTATCATGCCCAACCCTTGGCTTGCGCCGAATGCGGCCCAAGCCTGAACTTTCGGCAACCAGGCCAGCCGGACGTGACGGGCAATCAGGTCGAGTTGGAAGCTTGTTTGGGCGCTTTGAGAAAAGGCTTGATCGTCGCCGTCAAAGGGGTAGGCGGGTATCATTTGATGTGCGATGCCACCCAAAACTCTGCCGTGGATCGCCTGAGAACGGCGAAAAACCGGCCCGCCAAGCCGCTTGCGGTGCTACTGCCTAGTCTTGGGATTGACGGTTTGGACAGCGTTAGGGAAGTGGCGGAGCCTGAACCTTGCGAAGTGGATTTGCTCAAATCACCCTTACGGCCCATCGTGTTGATGCGCAAACGCCAAGCCTCGACCCTGCTGGCCGAAGCCATTGCACCAGGATTGCGCGAGGTGGGGTTGATGTTGGCTTATAGCCCCCTGCACCATCTGTTGATAGATGCTTTTGGCAAACCCTTGGTGGCAACTTCCGCCAATATCAGCGGCGAGCCAGTGCTGACTGAAGGTGGGGAAGTCGAAAAGCGGCTAGGCCAAGTTGCCGATGCGTTTTTGCATCACAACCGCCCCATCCGCCGCCCCGCAGACGATTCGGTGTTCCGCCGCATTGCAGGTAAACCTAGGCCGATGCGCTTAGGGCGTGGTTTGGCACCGGTGGAAAGGGTTTTGCCATTTGAGTTGAAGCGCCCCGTGCTGGCCGTCGGGGCCGATCTCAAAAACACCGTTGCTTTTGGCTTTGGCAATCGTTTGGTCATCTCGCCACATATCGGCGATCTCGGCACGGTGCGCAGCACTGAGGTGTTTGAACGGGTGATTGCCGACCTGCAAGAACTCTACGCAATCAAGCCTTCCGTCATCGTCTGCGACGCCCATCCCGATTACCGATCCAGCCGTTGGGCGAGAAAACAGGCCAATCCCGTCATCAAGGTCTTTCATCATCATGCCCATGCCTCAGCATTGGCGGGGGAGCATGGGATAGTAGATGATATGCTGGTGTTCACTTGGGACGGGGTGGGTTTTGGCGAGGATCGCACTATATGGGGCGGCGAGGCTTTATTGGGTCGGCCCGGCGCATGGCGACGAGTTGGCTCAATGCGGCCTTTCCGTCTGTTGGGCGGCGACAAGGCCAATCGTGAACCTTGGCGGTGCGGCTTGGCCCTGTGCTTGGAAGCGGGCATAACCTGGGAATCCTGCCCGAAGGATTCTGAATGGTTGCGCCATGCTTGGGAGCGCAACATCAATTGCCCGGTTTCGACTTCCGCCGGCCGCTTGTTCGACGCCGCCGCCGCGCTGACTGGCTTGGGCTTGGAAGCCAGTTTTGAAGGCCAAGCCGCCATGCAGTTGGAATCATTAAGCGCGCCAGTCGACGAGTGTATTGAATGGCCGTTGCAACTTGATGCGGCTGGATTATGGCGGGCCGACTGGGGTGTGCTATTGCCCATGCTGATGGATGACTCCTTAAGCATTGCCGAACGTGGTTCGCTGTTCCATGCCAGCATTGCCCGGCTAATTTCCACGCAAGCCATCAAAATCCGCGATAAACATGGAATAAATAAAGTGGGATTATCGGGCGGGGTTTTCCAAAACCGTCTGCTCACCGAACAAGCGGCCCAATTATTGGCTCAAGAAGGGTTTGAGGTTTTCCTGCCGGACAATATCCCAACCAACGACGCGGGTATTAGTTACGGCCAAATTATCGAAGCTGCCGCGCAAACTTGAGGGATTCTTCCTCACGCTACGGCGCAACGTTAAGGGCAATGGATTGTGTTTGCGTGACGCTATATTCATGCCGTCATAATTGGGTGTTGGCACACACGCATTGGTTTCTTTCGCGTTGCGCCGTTGCGTCGTTGCGTGAGACCTTCTTTTTGAAGCCATCCGAACACCATTAAGTTGGCGCATATGGGTATAATCCCCCCATGCACAACTTTAGTCTGCTTGAAAACATTGCCGTTGCCTTGGGGGCGGCCTTTGCCGGGGGTTTGATCTTCCAGCGCATCGGCTTGCCCACCATCGTCGGTTACTTGCTGGCCGGGGTTGCCATTGGCCCCTTCACGCCGGGTTACATTGGCGACGCGCAGACCATCGGCGAATTGGCCGAGTTGGGCATTATCTTCCTCATGTTTGGCGTGGGGTTGCATTTCTCCTTCGCCGACCTGTGGAAAGTCCGCGACATAGCCATCATCGGCACCCTGGGGCAGATGGTCACCATGCAAGCGATGGGCTTTGCCTTGGCTTGGTATTGGGGTTGGTCGCCCTTGGCGGGAATGATGCTCGGGTTGGCGGTGTCCATCGCCAGCACCATCGTGATGTTGCGCGGGTTTATGGATTTTGGCTTGCTCAACACCTCGCATGGGCGGGTTGCCGTCGGTTGGCGGGTCATGGAGGACATCGCCACCGTGTTGATCCTCTTGGTGATACCCAACTTGAGCGCGAGCAAAGTCCCGACCGATTGGCGCGCCGCCGGCACGACTCTGCTGGCTGCGCTTGGCTTCATGGTGTTCATGCTGTATGCGGGCAAGCGCTTCATTCCCTGGTTGCTGTTACGGGTTGCCCATACCCGTTCCCGCGAATTGTTCATCTTGGCGATACTGGCGATTTCACTAGGCATCGCTTTGGGCTCTTCCCTTTTATTCGGTGTGTCCTTGGCCTTGGGCGCATTTGTGGCCGGTGCGGTCGTCAGTGAATCGCCCTTAAGCCATCGCATTGCCTCTGATCTGCTGCCGTTCCGCGAGGCCTTCTCCGTGCTGTTTTTCGTGTCCATCGGCATGATGCTGGACCCCCATTATCTGCTCGACAACATCAAGCCAGTGCTGATCCTCAGCAGTTTGGTGGTGTTCGGAAAATTCATGGTGGCGGGTGCTTGGGTGTTGCCGTTTCCGCGCCCGGCCCGCACTGCGCTGGTCGTGGCCGCTGGCTCCAGCCAAATCGGCGAGTTTTCCTTCATTTTGGGACAGACTGGTTTAAGCCTGGGACTGTTGGGAAAAGACCAATATTCGCTGATTCTGGCAGCCGCGCTGTTGTCGATTGTCGCCAATCCGCTGATGTTGCGGGCCATCGATCCGATGGAGCGGGGCTTGCGCAAATTCAAGCCAGTATGGCGCTGGCTGAATCGCTATGGCGAGGCGCAGGCCCCGGTGGATGCCTCGGTGGCCGATCATGTGGTGGTAGTGGGTTATGGCCGGGTCGGCACTCACACCGTCGATGTGTTGGGCGAGTTAAAAATCCCTTATTTGGTGATTGACTCCCGCATCGAACGGATCGAGCGGCTGGCAAAAAAAGGAGTGCCCACCTTGCTTGGCGACACCGCCAATTCGGACATCCTTGAACATGCCGCCTTGCGCCGGGCCAGGCTCTTGGTGGTGACGCTACCGGAGGAAGCCGCCACGGAATTGACGGTGGCGGCGGCGAGGGACATTGCGCCCCAACTTCCGATCATCGCCCGCGCCGCCACTCGCAACGGCGTGAAAAGGCTTTCCGAGTTAGGCGCGAACCTAGTGATACATCCCGAACTGGAAGGTGGTTTGCAAGTCATCCGGCATACCTTATTGCATCTTGGCTTTCCGATGCAGGAGGTTCGCCGTTTTGCCGAAACTGTCCGCAAGGAACATTATGATGTGTTGGTGAAATCCCAGGGCGAGCAAAAATTGTTACGCGAGCTGCTTGATGCCTCCGAACTGCTGGAAATTTCGTGGCGAAAAATCCCCGGGAATTGCCCTCTGGTTGGCAAGACTCAGGCGGAAACCCTAATGCGTATTCATACCGGCGCAAATGTGGTGGCGATCATGCGTGAGGGGCAGTTACTGCTGAACCCTTCCATGGACACCGTTTTCCTCGCCGCCGACCGGCTTGGATTGTTGGCCAATGCGGAGCAGGTCGAAGCGGTGGATCGGATGTATTTTTCTGATTCCGAAGGGATTGATGCAGAATAATGCACAGGGCTGTCAAGACAGGTTCCCACGCTGGATCGCTCGCAGTCATACACAGGTGTAAGATGCCCGTCATTCCGGCATCCATGCTGGAATGACGGTGTTTTCCCGTTCCGTGGGACTTGTGTATGACGATGAATTCTGGAGCTTGGGGACCAGAACAACCACCCGCCATGAACAAGTTGGGCCATGAGTGCGTATTCCACGCCATTCGGCCACAGTTTCGGGTAGCGCCCGTCGCCGTGTGCGATTTGCAATGGGAGACCTGAGTAGTTACCATTGGACAAACTAAACTTTGTTACAGCGTTTTCAATATCAATTGATTACTTTATTTAAGCCGTAGGAGCGGGCCATGCCCGCGATTGATTGGGCCGATTCAGCAAAAATGGGCTATTTATCGCGGGCATGGCCCGCTCCTACATGTTGCGTATATTCATTTTTAAGTAACTATTTGATATTAAAAACGCTGTAAATCTTGGCTATTACATCATCGCACTGGAAATCCGCCCGCGCAAATCCGGCGGGGGGTTTGTAGTGAGATATTTAGCGCCTTCCCGCGTCAACCGTTGACCTCCAGAGAAAGTCTCGATCAAACCGAGCCGGACAAGATATTCCCTTACCTCTACAAAGTCTTGCCGTCTAGTTCTTGCATGACGCGGTGGAAGAAGTGCGGGCGCAACACTTCGCTGAGTTCGCGCACACTCCGCCTTGGGCTGCATCGCATCCGTGCGGCAATCTCGTAGCAAGCCTCTCGGGAAGGTTCACTGCCGTCCAAATACACAAGTCCCGCCGAACAAGACACCGTCATTCCGTGCAGGATGCCGGAATCCAGAGCCTAAGGACGGTAAATGTAGGCCGGAGCTTGGGAACGGGCAGAATTCTTCGCCGTCGTTATGCGGGGGGCAAGTCAACGCACCACCGGCATGTTCCTCCTCGAACAAGCCGAAAGGGTTTGCTGCCGTGCCGAATGCCGTGGCTTCGCACAAAACATTAGCGACGGGGTTGCAAACCCATACGCGCCAACTTATGGTGTTCGGATGGCTTCAAAAAGAAGGTCTCACGCAACGACGCAACGCAAAAGAAATCAATGCGTGTGTGCCAACAGCCAATATGACGGCATGTCCAAAGCCTCACGCAAACACAATCCAATGCTCTTAACGTTGCGTCGTTGCGCCGTTGCGTGAGGAAAAATCCCTTAAGTTGGCGCACATGGGTTGCAAACCCCGTCGTGCCCATTTCGCACACCCTGGCCCGCTTCGATCGCTCATCAAATGGCTAACAACCGTATCTACGTCATGACCAGAAAAGGCTTGCTCAAATTGGGTTTTCAATTCGTCGGGGATGGTTATTTGTAATACAGCCATAAATGCCTCCAAGAATCAAAATAATCTAGCGAAGACAGCTTGAATACTACCCATTATGCTCTATGGTTCTATATCTTGCCTATGTGGATGCGAGTACAATTGCATCAATCAAAACTGCTGCTGCAAATGTATGCAATTCATTGATATGGTCAGTAACCGAAGTCAACCAAGATTTACATCCATCGACATTCAACTTTGCTTGACCTTTATCTAATCCGGGAGGTAACCAAAATTGATAATGATCTTTGGCGAAAGTTACGGCTTCAAGAAGGAATGGACGTTGTTCCCAATCCTCCGCTGATAAATCATTAAATTTATTCGTCACGGCTGCAACAGCATTTATGAATGCTTGCACTATTTCTGACCATTCTCCCTGATAGCGGTTTATGTAAATCTGTAAGACTTCACGGTCAGCTTCATCGTGTTGGGCCAATTCAATCCAGCCTGATAAATGATCTGCCATAATTTCGAAGCTTACTATAGCTAACATGAGTTGCTTGGCATGTTCAATTTCATTAGTTGAATAGTATTTTAAAGATGTCCGTTTCCAGATTTCATCTTTAATCGGTCTCGATATATCATCTAACCATTCTAATTCACTTAATATATCTTCAAAAACAAAGCGCTGAATCGGAATCAATTTGGCAGATTTATCGAAACTTCTGCCTTTTAATACAGATATAATGACTATATTTTCCCATCTATGTTGTAAGGCGAGATATTGTTCTCGGCTTAAATTAGCCTTCAAAATAGTTTTATGAATGACTGTTATAGCAAGCAATGTGGCACTTAACATTTGAACAGGGTCTTCACTATCAAGTACAAACCAAATCGCTGGTTTATTCTCCCATTCTTTGAGTTCCTTTATAAGATTGGCTTTTATTCCTTCGGAACTTAATTCTTGTAATGCTTTCAATAATTGCTGCGGTATGCGGTCAATAATCCGTTCAATCGCGATAACTCGTTGTTCAGGATTAGGCCAATATTCGGTTGGATGCGCTAAATAGGCTTTCCAAAGAGGTAGCACTGAATAAAAAGCTTTATGCTCTAAACGATCTTGTTTATCTAATTGATCGTTAGAAAATCTTTCCTTAAAATGCCGTCTAAATTCACGCTGGTAAGCCAATAATGCGCTAAAAGCATTAGAGAGATTACTTGTAGTCAAGTAAGGATCAACTACTTGTCGACCATCACATTTATATATATTTTCTATCAATAATCGTGAAAACTCTATGCCAGCTTTTCCTTCAGCGCATTGAAGTTGCAGATGTGCCTCAGCTTGATTGATGAAATTGTGAATCCCTTGAAATAAATCTAACTTAAATTTCAAGTAGTTTTTAAATTGAGCGATGGCGAACCCCTGTTCTATTACAGAATTACTCTTACCTTCACTAGATTCTAGCCCCTCACTTATAAACCCCCATTCATCAACCGTCTGTCGAGGAAGTAGAATACCTAAGTCAAGATTTGATTTTAGACTATACCATGAGTCTGAATCTAAGCGCTTCCAGATTGCCTCACGTTTATGTTTGTCACGAAAATGGGCGATCAATGCACGTCGTAAATCCTGCATAACGGCAAGCAAATTTTCACGAGTAACCCATATTTGCGACAGGTAGTCACTCCATTCTTGTGGTCGATATTGCCAGTCAATGAGTGAGTTGGCAAATCTATTCACTTGCAGAGCAAATGCTGGGTGTAATATTTCGGCTTTAATGGAGGTTTTTGTAGTACTGTCATGGGCCACAGGAAAGATATGGTGTCCATAACCTTGGCATCCAAATCCTTGCCGTTCTGGGTAAAGCCCCCTTAATAGCATAACTCTTTTCATCCCTTCAGCATGAAGTCGATCTTTATTTTTGTAATCATCATCAGGTTTTTGTTCATCTGTTAGGATTTCAGCCCAAGGCACAAGGAAATGAGCACGCACTGTTCCATCTTGGTCTTCAATCCAAGGGGTGTTGGCTTCCCTTCTAAAGCGTTCCAATACGGTTTCACGATTAATTATTAGCCAAGGACTAAATTGTTCTCTATCTAACTCCCATCGGCTACGGAATAAATCTGCTAATCGAGATAACGGTATTTCCTCTAATACAGGTGTTATATCTATCTCAAGCAACCAATTCCTTAATGGAACATCAATAGACCAATGCCCAATCCAATAGCTCAATTCCGCAATTGCTATCCAATCGTTCTCATTAGAGGGAGTTAATGGCGGTGTATTGATTGAAGCGAGCCATTTACGGACAGGCATTTGTGCAAGTGATTTTGGCGGTTGGCGATCCGTAAGGGCTTGAAATCTCGATTTTTGCTCATCGTTAAAAAATTCAAGTTGTTTCCAGATAGCGGTTCCATAAGGTGGAATTAATTCTGCAATGTCTAAATCAAGTATAATCAACCATGCTTTAGTTCCTATCTGATCTCTGATTTCATCAACCAATTGGGTCATTTGATCAATATATTCCCTCACCCCCCACCACAGAAGCGCATGAAGAATACCACCATGTGCTGCCCAAGTTTTAGGTTGCCAATCGTTTAAATGTTTAATAAAGATAGGCATAAAACCCGTTTGCCGCGATGCGAGATATAAGAGGAATACTTCAATATCTTGGGAAGGAATCAAGTCAAGACATTCAAGGGCGAGTTCTTGGGCATCAAATGTCATGCCGTCGCATAGAATATTCTTAAGGATTCTGGATCGAACTGGGTGAAGCCCATCCAGTAGTAAACCTTCATCAGTAATTCGCAACAAATATTCCCTTTCCAATCGTTCGACACTACGTCCAAGATCAGGTAGGGCAAGGTTTTTACGGATTATAGCTACATCAAGCCGAGCACCGAAAGCCGATGCAAATGCCACCAGTGCTAAAAGACGCAACTCAGCGGAATTAACTTTGCCGTCATTAACTTCATCACGGATGTCACGAATTTGTTGACTCAATCGTTCATGTAATGTCTCTATTCGAGTAACCAGATACACAAATTCCATCAGAGGCCCATCATTGCTCGCTGAACCGACAAAACGATGCCATGCATCCTCAAAAGATAAAAACCGAGTTGGCTCATTTGGCCTTTCAAGCAATCGATAAATATCTTTGGCCTCTTCTTGATCCAAGGTTAATGAAATATCAGTGAAGGTGACCGTTGCCCCCGATAAGGTGGTTCGCCGCCAATCTTCTTCCCGAATTGTCACCAAAATCCTTATCTGTGGCAAACGAGAAAGTTCTTGAACAAGTTCCGCCCATGCCCTATCTCCAGGACGAACATCGATATAGATGGTCATCGGAACACCGACCGCACGGGCATGAGCAGACAGCATGGTGGCAATTTGTAAAGCATCGCGGCGTGTTTCCACTAATTTAATCTCAAAACGCCAAAGTTTAGGCGTTTCATCGTGCAACCAACGATAAGCCAGCGACGACTTTCCTTGTCCAGATGCACCGTGAACTATAACTACATTTTCCTTGGAAAATCCTTGTGTTATTTGGTCTAACCAACGATTTCGCCGAACATCACACCCTGCAAGAATATGCTCATAACGGACGGACATGCCTTGTTGAAATTGGGCATTTAAACGTTCACGTTGAGATTCCACTTCGGTTGTTTGTTCTATTGGCTCGATGACGCTAAACCAGTCTCGCCAATAGCCTTCTCTTGCATGAAGATAACGTCCAATACCAGCAAGTCTTGCAATCAAATCTGAATGCTTAATCTGCTCTCGTCGCTCGGCTGCGTCATATAGCCATTGGCGGAGAATAGGCATCGCATGTTCGGGCTGTCCTGCAAGATTTGGCATAGTACCTAGAAAATTACGAATCTTATTTACTATGTCTTCCTCGCTAACCTTTATCAGTTTTAATTTTTCAAATAAAAGGTTTATATCTGAGGGTTTTAGTCCAGTACGTTTAAGTTTATTAACCACCTGTTCCCGTGCTTGGCAATCTCCATTCCAAGCTTCTAACAATTCTTTACCGAAAGGGCCGAAACTCAAAAGATGAATATTGCAATCGGGATAGTCATGAGCAATTTGAACTGCCCGAGTTAGAAGCCCTTGACCATTTTTCGAGATTAAATCAGAGAGGGTTAAAGGTTCGGTATAACCTTTAACTTGAATAGCCTCACGCAGTTCTCCGTTAATGTCGTAGATTGCTAAATCTTCGATACCTTCAGGCCGGAGAGTGGCTTGAGGCTCAATAAGACGTGCAAGTGTATAAAGAATCTGAAGACGGAAACCGCGTAATGCATGGCCAGCCGAATCGTTACCGTCATTTTTCATGATTGTTCCTTGGAAATCATTGGCAATATTTTGATTTTATCGAATGCTAAATATATTAATTCGTTAGAAGGTGATCGTTCTTATTTTGGCATTCGCATAGTCTGACTTGGAAATTTGTTGTGTTGTTCTATCGGTACACGTCGCTTCGGTGGCCGATATGAATGACACTGATAACGGCCTTGTCGTCGTCAATCTCGTAAATCACGCGGTAATCGCCTACACGGATTCTCCATGCCGGTCTGCCCGTCATTTTTAAGGTGCCGGCCGGCCTTGGGGTATCGGCTAGTTTGACAATGGCACCCCGCACCCGTTGATAATCTTCCTTTGGTAGGCTGGCAAGTTCCTTCTGTGCGCGTTTAAGGATGGTGAGCGCATAGGCCATTAGTGGCCCTCGATTTCCGCCAAGGCAAGGTCAAAAGGGATTGCCTCCCCGCACTCGGCTTTCGCGCTGTCATAAGCCTTGATTGCCTCCAATTCTTCCACTGCCTCAAGCATCTTGAGGTATTCCGCCATGTCCAATATCACGCCAGTTTTCTGGCCTTGTTCGTTCACGATGTAGCTTGCTGTTTGCATGGGTAAAGCCTTTAACTGGTTATCAATGGTGTGGTTTTCGTTCTGCCATTCGCCCCGTCTGGCTTGGCACGGGTTGATTCGTTTCTATCGGTACACGCCGGAACGGTGGCCCGCGCCGTTCGGGATTCGTTTAAGCCGCTTTTTTGCCTTCGGTCTGTATCGGGTACATGCCTTCCTTCTGTGCGTCCAGTATGCTCATTTCCACCAAGTCGCCATCCGCAGCATAAGCCATATTGACGTTCCATCCGTGGGAAACCTCTCGCACTATTGGCTTGTCGTTAAAGCGCATGTACAGGATGTCGTCTTCGGGGTAATAGATGGTTTTCATGGTGTTTCCTCAAGTTGAAAATGGTGCATGACCGTCTTGATGACAATGCTATCCTCCAAGATCGCCGCCGCACAAATAAGGTTATCGTCACGTTCCGGGTAATGCTTGAACAGCCATAGCCGGGTTTCGTCTTTGTGTTTGGCTGTGCCGGTTTCGATCAGATCAAATAATACGACAACGGAAATGCCGCGTTCCACCATCCGCTCCTTGGCATGGCGGGTAATTTGAATAGGCAGTTGAAATCTTGCACTATTCATAGGCGGGCAAACGCCCTAGCGTCCGCTCCCTGTCCGCCGCAAAACTCAGGCAAGCGTAAATGTCCGCTTCGGTCAGTTCCGGGAAGTCTTCCACGATCCCGGCGGGTGTCATGCCGGAAGCCAAGTGTTCCAGCACGTCATAAACGGTAATGCGCAAGCCGCGTATGCACGGCCTACCGCCACGCTTGCCGGGTTCAAGGGTGATAATCTGCTGATAGTCCATCGTTGTGCCTCTGATTTGATTCAATAGGGCGGTTTTCATCTGCCATTCGCCCCGTCTGGCTTGGCACGGGTAGATTCGTTCTATCGGTACACGCCGGAACGGTGGCCGCGCCGGTCGGGTTTTAAAGTGTCTCGCAGGGCAAGCCCCATGCAAAGCCGTCTGATGCTTGACAGCCGGTTTAGGCCGCATCGCCCGCGCAGATCAATAGCCGGGTTGCCCTTGCAACGCCCACAGGCAACGCCATGACGGAACATTTGTGGCGGAAGGGAACGGGAGTCGGACCCGCCCGAGGCCGTCTCACGGCCTCAACCGGTTTTGAAGACCGGCCGCCCCACCGGGGACGCTGCCCTTCCGAAAGGATTACATTTTACCGGAATCAGAATTGCAAAGTATCGTCGCGCAGCGGGTGCGTGTCGCCCACACGTCGGGTCAGGCCGATGTGGTCGAAATATTCAAGGATGAGGATGGCCAGTTTGCGGCCTGTGCCGATGCGGTTGCGGAACCGGGCGGCGGAAACGACGCCCTCGGTGTCTTCCTGGGCGAGTTCGCGGACGATGCCGGCCAATTGCACGGCTGCCGTGCGGTCGAAATAATGATCGGGTGCGACCCGGTACACTTGGCCGAGGCAGAAATATCCGGTCATGACTTGCCAAAATGGATATTTAGAGGGGATAATCATCAACTTGCACGTTTCCAGGTGTAGACACCCCCGCTTCGGGGGGTAAGCGCACCCAAAATTCTTGATTGAGGGATAGAATAGAAGTAGGCCGGAATAAGCCACGCAAGCGGCGTTTCCGGCATCACTGGGTTGGTAACCGGTATCTGTCGTGATTCGGGCTTATACCGATTGAGAGACGGGTTTATAGTGCAGGGTGAGTATGAATTATGCCTTTAAAGGCAAAATATCCTTTTGAACAGGAGAATTACCATGCTTTCAAGCTATGAGGCGATATATGAAAAGGGCCGCTTGTATTGGCTCAATGAAGCCCCGAATAGGGATAATGTCAAGGTGATTGTCACCTTGCTTGAACCTGTGTCAGAAACTGCAACCGACATACCCAATGGACGAGAATTGGCGCAGTTATTGGAAGAAATGGCGGCGGCGGGTGTGGCGGATGCATTCGGCGATCCATTAGAATGGCAAAGCCAAACTCGCCAAGACAAGCTATTGCCGGGGCGTGAAGAACCGTGATTATTCTTGACAGCAATGTGCTGATTTATGCAGCCCAACCGGAACATGGCGCATTGCGTCAGTGGCTAGGTTCCAGAACGTGCGAGGTGTCTTTGGCAAGCAAAATCGAGGTATTGGGTTTTCACAAGCTAACCGCGACGGACAAGGCGTTTTTCTTACGGGCATTTGCGATTTTGTCGGTTTTTCCGATTAGCCATTCAGTGGCTGAAACTGCCATCCGGTTACGCCAAATCCGAAAAATGAGCTTGGGTGATTCCATTATCGCCGCGACCGCTTTGGAACACCAATGCCCATTGGCTACCCGGAATATAGACGACTTTGTTTGGATTGATGGTTTGGTAGCATTAAACCCATTTGAAACAGAAATGGATTAGCCTCCTGTCGGTTTCTATGGGGCGGTTTTTTCTGCCATTCAACCTGTCTGGCTAGGTTTGGCACGGGTTGATTTGTTCTATCGGCACACGCCGCAGAAAGCCTCAATAGATTTCAATGCAAGCCTTCCCTTCTTGTTGCAGTGTCCTTTCGATTGATTTTTTGGATTTGAGCAGCAACCGTTTCATGAGGCTGGCAAACGCCCTAGCGACGACTCCCGGTCCGCCGCAAAACTCAGGCAAGCGTAAATGTCCGCTTCGGTCAGTTCCGGGAAGTCTTCCACGATTTCGGCGGGTGACATGCCGGAACGGTGGCCCGAGCCGGTCGGGTGTTTGGTCAGCCGTGAACCTGTAGCCGCTCAATCGCCAGTCGCGGCTTTTGCCGTTCCCTCCATAGGTCGTAATTGGCTTGCATGTGTAGCCAGCTTTCGGCACTCCCGCCTAGGGCATCCGCAAGCCGCAAGGCCATGTCCGGGCTAATTGCGGCCTTGCCATTTAAAACACGGGACAATGCCATGCGGGTAACGCCAATTCGCCGGGCAAAACCGACAATGGAAATGTCCGTTCCGGTGAACACCCCATCCTTTAAGACTTCGCCGGGGTGTGGCGGGTTGTGCATGTGCGCCATGTTCAATGTTCTCTCAGTGGTAATCTTGGTAATCGACCAGCACGGCATCATTCCCTTCAAACTTGAAAGTCATGCGCCAATTCCGGTCAACCCATACGGCCCAATGATCTTTCAAACTTCCTTTAAGCGGGTGTAGCCTCCAATTGGGCAAGTCCATGTCATCCGGGCTTTGTGCAGCGTCCAACTTCGCCAGTTGCAAGCGCAAGCGGGTTTCATGTTGCGCCTGTATGCCGGACTTGTCGCCCGTTTTGAAAAAGGCTTTTAGCCCTTTGTGCCTGAATGACTTAATCATGATGAAAGTATAGCATTGCTATACATCGCTTCGTTGCCTATAGGCACACGCCGGAACGGTGGCCCTCGCCGGTCGGGGTTTACAGTGTCTCGCAGTGCAAGCCCAAGTCCAAAAGCCAGATATTCCAGCACGCCATAAACGATGGTGCGCAAGCCGCGCTTGCCGGGTTCGAGGGTGATAATCTGGTGATGGTCCATCGTTGTGCCTCTGGTTTGATTCAATACGGCGGTTTTCATCTGCCATTCGCCCCGTCTGGCTTGGCACGGGTTGATTCGTTCTATCGGTACACATCTGAACGGTGGCCGATATGAATGACGCTGATAACGGCCTTGTCGTCGTCAATCTCGTAAATCACGCGGTAATCGCCTACGCGGATTCTCCATGCCGGTCTGCCCGTCATTTTTAAAGTGCCGTCCGGCCTTGGGGTATCGGCTAATTTGACAATGGCATCCCGCACCCGTTGATAATCTTCCTTTGGTAGGCTGGCAAGTTCCTTCTGTGCGCGTTTAAGGATGGTGAGCGCATAGGCCATTAGTGGCCCTCGATTTCCGCCAAGGCAAGGTCAAAGGGGATTGCCTCCCCGCCCTCGGCTTTCTCGCTGTCATAAGCCTTGATTGCCTCCAATTCTTCCACTGCCTCAAGCATCTTGAGGTATTCCGCCATGTCCAATATCACGCCAGTTTTCTGGCCTTGTTCGTTCACGATGTAGCTTGCTGTTTGCATGGGTAAAGCCTTTAACTGGTTATCAATGGTGTGGTTTTCGTTCAGCCAATCGCCCCGTCCGGCTTGGCAATGCGTTGATTCGTTCTATCGGTACACGCCGGAACGGTGGCCCACTGCCAACACAAGCACCAATAGCTTGCCGTCCTCAATGTTGCAGACAAGCCGGTAATCGCCCACGCGGTAACGCCATCGCCCCGCATGGTTGCCCTGCATGGGCTTGCCGATGCGCCTTGGGTTGTCGTCGCCCTCTAGCCGTTCCCGCACAAACTTGAGGATGCGCCTTTGGTCTTCCCTGTCAAGCTTGGCAAGGCTCCGGCCCGCGCTTTCGAGGAACTCAACCTTCCAAGCCAAGGCGCTTCTCCAAGTCGTCTAGGCTCACGGTTCCCTCTTGCCCCGCCAGATAGCGGGAATAGGCCGCGTTTGCTTGTTCATTGTCTGCCTGTTCCGCTAGATACTCGCTTACCACATCTTTGATAAGTTGGTCGCTGTCCTTCCCCGTCATCGCCGACAGTTGGGTAAGTGTTGCCTCGGTGTGTGCGTCAAATTGGATTGTGTGCATGATTTAACCTCCGGTTTGATTCAATGAGGTGGCTTTCGTTCTGCCATTCGCCCCGTCCGGCTTGGCACGGGTTGATTCGTTCTATCGGTACACGCCGGAACGGTGGCCGCGCCGGTCGGGTTTTAAAGTTTCTCGCAGGGCAAGCCCCATGCAAAGCCGTCTGATGCTTGACATCTGGTTTCGGTCGCATCGCCCGCACAGATCAATAACCAGGTTGCCCTTGCAACGCCCACAGGCAACGCCATGACGGAACATTTGTGGCGGAAGGGAACGGGAGTCGGACCCGCCCGAGGCCGTCTCACGGCCTCAACCGGTTTTGAAGACCGGCCGCCCCACCGGGGACGTTGCCCTTCCAAAGAGATTACATTTTACCGGAATCAGAATTGCAAAGTATCGTCGCGTAGCCGGTGCGTGTCGCCCACACGCCGGGTCAGGCCGATGCGGTCGAAATATTCAAGGATGAGGATGGCCAGTTTGCGGCCTGTGCCGATGCGGTCGCGGAATCGGGCGGCGGAAACGACGCCATCGGCGTCTTCCTGGGCGAGTTCACGGACGATGCCAGCCAATTGCACGGCTGCCGTGCGGTCGAAATAATGATCGGGGGCAACCCGGTATACTTGACCGGTGCGGGCCACTTGAATCAACAGTTTGCGCACCGCCGCCTCGTCCAAGGATTCGGCGCGGGCAATGTCGCGCACCCGTGGCGGCTGGAAAGTTTGTTGTTGCAATAGCGGGGCGATGCGCTGCCAAAGGGTCTCGTCTTTTTGTGTGAGGACAATCTTATGTCCCGGCAAATGCCACCAGGACCCATTCCGCACACAGCGTCCTTCCGCCATTGATTCTTCCAGCACTTGGGCGAAAGCGGCCCGTTCCAGCCGGGGCGCGGTGCGCAGGCGTAGTTGTCCGGCATTCAGCCCCAGGGAATCCGGCACGTCTTCATGTTCCTTGCCAAGCGTTTCGACGATGGCCTGTTTAAGCCTGGCCCAATGTTCCGGCGCGAAGGCGACCGGCTTTGCGCCTTGGGCAAGCCGCAGCATCAAGTTTTGGTTGGGAGGTGGCCCGGATGGAACCTCCGGCATAATCCGGGGGAAAGGGTCTGCACCTCCCGGATTCCGCTTCGCTTCATCCGGGCTACGGCAAAGCCCGTCCAATTCAATGGCGGTGAGGTTGGCATTGGCGGCAAAACCATTGAGATCGACCCCGTGGGGCGAGGCCGCAAGCAAGGCTTGCAATATCGACTTAGGATCAGGTTGTTCCCAAGCCGACAAGAGGGTCAGGCGTTGCCCGGTGCGCCGGCCTCGCACAGGCGCTTGGGCATCGAGTACGATCCCGCCGGCCAGGGTTCGTGACGCGGAGGCATCGCGGAGGATGCAGCGGTCTCCATTGACTGCGCCGGTGGGTTTGTCCAAGACCAGTTGCGCCAAGGCATTGCCACCCGGTTGCAAGGGTCCGTCCTGCAATAAGGCAACCCGGCCTGTGGCATGGAAAGCGCCTAAATGCATATGCACAAAGGTCCAGTGTTGCAAAGGTTTGATTTCGGTGGGCAGTAGCGTGAGCCGCACATCCAAGCGATGAGTCGGCAGATGGAGTGCCGGGTCCAACACCCAGTCGCCGCGTTGCACTTGTTGCTTTTCCACATCGGCCAGATTGAGGGCGCAGCGCTGCCCGGCTTGCCCGGTTTCGACGACCCGGTTTTGGGCGTGGATGCCCCTCACCCGAATGGGCCGACCCGATGGGGAAAACAGCAGTTTGTCACCCACGGCAACCCGGCCCGAAAACACCGTGCCAGTGACCACTGTCCCCGCGCCGGCCACGGTGAAGCAACGATCCACCGCAAGCCGGAAGCCGCCCCGGACGGGCCTTGTGCCGAAGGTCGTGGCGGCTTGTTCCAAATAAGCCCGCAATTCGTTTATGCCCGCCCCGGTGACGGCGGAGACGGGGAAGATCGGGCTATCGGCGAGCAACGTTTGAATGTCCCCGCTCACTTCGGCAATGCGGTCTGCATTGACCCGATCGCACTTGGTCAAGGCCACGGCCCGGTGACGGATGCCGAGCAGGTTGAGGATGTGCAGATGCTCCAAGGTTTGCGGCATCGGCCCGTCATCGGCGGCGACGACGAGCAAGGCGAAGTCTATGCCGGTGGCCCCTGCCAACATGTTGTGGATGAATTTTTCATGGCCGGGCACATCCACAAAGCCAAGGATTTCGCCGTTGGGCAAGGGCGTGTAGGCAAACCCTAAGTCGATGGTGATACCCCGGGCTTTTTCCTCGGCCAGGCGATCCGCGTCCACCCCGGTCAAGGCTTTGACCAAGGCGGTTTTGCCGTGGTCGATATGTCCGGCGGTGCCGACGATCATAGGCCCGGCCACACCGACTCGGTCGCGGAGACCGTGTCGGTATGATGAATCGAAGGATGGTTTAGGTGCGTGTATGAAGCCGTTGCCCGCTTATCACTGTTATGGTTGGCGCGCACCGTGACCCACCATTGCCAACTGGCCGATAAAAGCGGCTTCATCTTCCAAACAGCGCAGATCGAAGCGCAAAGCCCCATTTTCCAAGCGGCCAACGACGGGGATTGGCAGGTCGCGAAAAGCTTGCGCCAGACGGTTCAGCGCTTTTCCGCCGCCTTTTCCTTTCGGTTTGATGACTAGGGAAACACTAGGCAACCGATCCACCGGCAATGAGCCGCTACCGATCTGGCTGCGGCAAGACTCTATGGAGATTTCGGCTTGATTGATAAGGGCTGCTTGCATCGGGGGTAGGATGCGTTGCGCCAAGCTCCGAATGTCTTCTTCCGTCCTAATCAGCAATCGTAGGGTAGGCAGTTGCCGGGCCAATAATTCCGGGCTACGGTACAGCTTGAGGGTCGCTTCCAACGCGGCGAGGGTCATCTTGTCCACCCGCAAAGCGCGTTTGAGTGGGTTGCGCTTGAGCTTGCCTATCAGTTCCTTGCTGCCGACGAGGATGCCGGCTTGCGGCCCGCCCAACAGTTTGTCGCCGCTGAAAGAAACCAAATCTGTGCCTTTTGCCAAAGCCTGTTGCGGGGTCGGTTCCTTGGGTAAACCGTGGACGCTGAGGTCAATCAAAGTGCCGCTGCCCAAATCTTCGACGAAGGGCAAACCTTTGTCGTGGGCCAGTTCCGCCAGTTGCCCCTCTGGCACGGTGGCAGTGAAACCCTCAATGGCGTAATTGCTGCGATGCACTTTCATGATTAAAGTGGTGCGTGGGCCAACTGCTTCGGCATAGTCTTTCAGATGGGTGCGGTTGGTGGTGCCGACTTCGCGCAGTTTGGCACCGGCCCGCGACATGATGTCGGGAATGCGGAATGCCCCGCCAATTTCGATCAACTCGCCGCGTGACACGATCACTTCTTTGCGCATCGCCAACGTATTCAACAACAAAAACACCGCTGCCGCATTGTTGTTGACCACGGTTGCGGCCTGGGCCCCGGTCAGTTCGCGAATCAAGCCGTCGATGTGGTCGTCGCGGTCGCCACGCCGTGCGTCGGCTAGGTTATATTCCAGATTGCAAGGATTCGCCAGTACCGCCAAAACCGCCTCGACGGCTTCATCCGCCAACAGCGCACGGCCCAAGTTGGTATGCAACACCGTGCCGGTGAGGTTGAACACCGGTTGTAACGAGGGCTTGAATTGCGTTGTCAAGCGTTGGCGGCAATCTGTAATCAGGTTGCCCAAGTCACATTCCAAGTCGGGTTGACTGGATAAAGTCTCGCGCAGTTCCGCCAGCGAAGAGCGCAGAGAGGCAACGACGGCAGAATGTCCATAGCATTGTTTCAAGCTGGCAATGTCCGGGTGAGCCAACAAACTATCCACCGATGGCAAACGGGCGAATGGATTGGCAGTTTCAGTCATGGCTTGATTTCGGCAGGGAATGGTCTAGGGGTGGAGACTATTTTACTGAAGTTACGCACGGATGTGAAAACGGGGAGCGTCAAAGCTTGCTTTGACTTGCCAAAGCAAGCTTTGGCACTCCACATCTTTGGGTCGCGATCCACAAAAACCGTCCACACTAGCCAGTTATCAAAAGCAAATTAAACCCCAAACGCTGATAGCCTTCCCCGACCATCAGGATATCCAAGGCCAGGCGGGCGAGATCGTCGGCAACAGGGTCAAGCCCGGCATCTTTTTCCCGATCCATCAGCTTGATATAAGTCTTGCAGTCGGCGCAGGCTTCCGCCTTGACGGCCTCGCCCATCCCTTCGATGCCAAAGTAAGCCACCCCCTTGCTGGAACCGCAGTGGACGCAATGGATACGCGGGCGGTTCCATTCTGTCGCACACAAGCCGCAGCAAAGATAGCGCAAGCCTTGGATGGAACCGCCGGTTTGCAACACACCCGCCACCGGCAATGAACCGCAAACCGGACAGAGATAAGCCGTTTCCGGCTGTTTGATGTCATCCGCATTCAACCGGCTTGCCAGGCCTGTCCAATAGACTTGCAAGGCGGCGGCAACAAAGGGCGCAAGCCCGGGTTCCAGGCTGTCCAATTCCCCTGTCAGCAACCAGTCAGCCCAAGCTTCCAGTTGGTCATCTTGGGCTTGTCGGATACGTTTTAGAATCGTGGCAAGTGGGGCCTCTTTAGGCTCGAAGCAGTTGACAATCAGGCGCAGTGCATCACGCCAAACCGAATCCCGTTGCCAGCTTGAAATATCCAAAGGTGGCTCTGTGTAAAAATCTGGAAGGGGCGTATCGGGGAAGTTTTCCGACAGACTGTGCTGACCATCAGCCAACTCCGCCATCAAGTTTAGATAACCCGTCAGCGAGGCATGGGTTAGGGCCAGTTCCCGGAATCGGGCGGCACGATGATGGAAAAGGTTTTGTGGCTTGGGGAGGAGGATTGTTGGGATCTGCATTTTGGATATTTTATCATGTCCGTTAAAACCGAGAGATGCGCGATTCTATTGTCTCAAGCCACATACTTCTCTTGTCCAGATGGACAATAACCAGTTTATAGGACTCGACCAATTTTTCAATTCATTGACAAGTTCACCGACTAATAATGTACAGACAAAGCCTCGTCCTACTTGTACACTACCAAATTCTCCAAGATAAAGGAATCCCATTTCCTTTTTTAGAACTGATGTTACGCACCGAGGGGTTAAAACTTAGTGCATTGCAGTCGACGGCAAAGGGTTGCCGACCTACGACATCGGGGGGACCTCAAGCCCTAGCTTGGAAGTCCTTACCGCAGCCTAGGAACCCCAAGCACCAGCTTGGGCATGGGATCGATGGAACCCCAAGCCACATACCCAAGCTGGTGCTTGGGGTTCCCAAACCGTCTGCGTCCCCAAGCCGGAGTGTCACTTCCATTAAGTTAAGCCGTTCGTGGTGAGCTTGTCGAACCATGAACGGCCTAACTTCCTTTTGCCATTCACCCCCATTCGGCAAACTCAGGACAGGCTTCGACAAGGCTCTCCTGAGCTTGTCGAAGGGCGCAGGGCGAACGGAAAAATCCTTAATTTAATGTCAGTGACGCCGGAGCGTGGGAACGATGAAAGATTAAGTCCAGCATTAGTCAATTAAATCTAGTTTATCATGTAAATCTTTTATAAACGAACAATCTCGAGCTACAAGTGTTACCTGAGCTATTATGTAAAATATAAAAGATAATATTTCAATAGATTGCTGGTGAGCCATTATAATATTATTGGTCTTTATATTTTCTATATTAAGAGTCATTGTTGGTATAAGAGTTATTAAAATCGCTAAAGCCATAATTATGATGCTTCCTTCGCTGTTTTTTATGGATATGCTGTATATTGCACGATTATCAAACATATTTCTTTTTGTATTAATACGGGTATTAATAAATCCTAATACGGCTATGGTATTTAGACATGTTGTGTATAACCACCAATTACTGGGGTTATCAAAAGATAATATGGCTCCAATTTCAAAAAAACCTAAAAAAATTGGAATTAAAGTGTCTTGGATTTTTTGTGACCATCGGTATGTACCAACAAGCCAGTTGTATTCATATAAAATGCAAATTATGCAACCTAATGACATTATTATATATATGTATTTTATGGGGTTATCCAAAAAAGCAGTGAATATATTTTTTTCTGGAGAAGTTAATTTTTTGAAAATTTCTTCACATAGTAACCCTAGTGCTATTCCTTGTATAATACTTATACAGTTAAGATAAATAGATGGAAAACTATCTTCCATCCTCCCTCTAAAAACGCCGGTATTTACTTTTTCATACACAGGTAATTTTTCTTTATAGTTTGCACTAATGTCAAAAAACTCTCCATAAGAATGTGGTAACGGCACGGAAAGTCCATCCTCCCGAATACTTTCAAGATGAAACTCGATGGCTTCCTGGATCAATTGTAATACTTCCATGCGGGATTCCCCAACCGCGACACAACCGGGAAGATCCGGCACATAAGCCCCAAAGCTATTGGAACCTTCTTCAATGACAACCAGATATCGCATAAAACACCTATTTTAATCCCGCTTGTTTGAGAACACTATTCAGGGTATCCGGCGGTACGTCAATACTAGGTTTGCCGGAAACCGTGACTGTACCACGCTTGTTTGGATGTTGATATTGCCGGTGGCTGCCCTTCTGGCGCACCTGCCTCCAACCATCGGCTTCGATCAAGGTGATCAGGTCTTTGACTTTCATGCTCCACTCGATTCTTTGCGCATTACCCGCTTATACCACCCCGCATGATGTTTTGCCGCCCAGGCTCGCGTGACCGTGCCGCGTAGCATCGCGCCCAAGGTTCCACGCACCCAGAATGCGGCGTAGATATGGACGATGATGCCGGCAATAATCACAAAGGCGCAGACGGCATGAAGCAACACAGCGACGCGCACGAGGTCGATGGGGAAAAAATCGGCAAACCAAGGCCGCCAGATGACGATGCCGGTCAGCAACAAAGTTGGGAGAGTGGCGATCATCGTCCAAAACAGCATTTTCTGGCCAGCGTTGTAGCGATCCACTTCCGGCAAGCGGTCTTCGCGGTTCTTGACCACATCCATGATATGTTTTAGCCAAACGATATCGTTTTGGCTCAGTAGATTATGATGCCAAAATTTCAATGCCAGCAGCGAAAACGAGACGGACATCACCACGCCGATGAACGGGTGCAGGATGCGTGTCCAGACCGGCCCGCCGAAGAATTGGGTGAACCAGAACATCGACGGATGAAACAAGGCCAGCCCGGAGAACGTCAGCATTAAAAAAGTGATGGCGGTGATCCAGTGGTTCAATCGTTCCAAGGGTTCATAGCGTGTAATCAAACGGGAAGAATAATGGGTGTTCATGGTTTTTCCTGATTAGCAAGTGATTCCAGCCAAAGCCAAAACACCGTTGTTCCGGCATGGAGCGCCGGAACCTAGGCTCCAGGGATGGCAGGGCTTCGATGCATCCATGCAATCTGGATTCCGGCGATCCATGCCGGAATGACGCAATATTTGCAACATCTTTCCAACCCTATGATTTTCACTTCCCTTCTTCTTCGGTTTCATTGGGCCCGATGGTGACATAATGGAAGAAACCCGCCAGCGCGGTGAAGAATAGCGCGGCGGTGGCGAGTGGTTTGAAAATGCCCTTCCATACACCGACCACGCGGCTGATGACCGGGTCTTTCGGCAAGTCATTGTAAAGCTGCGGTTGGTCGGCGTGGTGCAACACATACATGACATGGGTTCCGCCTACGCCCGGCGGGTCGTAAAGCCCGGCATTCTTAAAGCCGCGCTCCTGCAAATCGACGATGCGCCCGTTGGCTTGTTCGATCATGTCTTCCTTGCTGCCGAACACCAAGGCTTGGGTCGGGCAGGCTTTGATGCAAGCCGGTTCCAGCCCGACGGCTACCCGGTCGGAGCAAAGAGTGCATTTGTAGACTTTGCTGTCCTTTTGCGACAAACGCGGGATGTTGAACGGGCAACCGGCAATGCAATAACCGCAACCGATGCAATTTTCCTCCTGAAAATCGACGATGCCGTTGGAATATTGGATGATCGCCCCAGGCGACGGGCAGGCTTTCAGGCAACCGGGATCGGCGCAGTGCATGCAGCCGTCTTTGCGGATCAGCCATTCCAAATTGCCGTTGGCCTCGGTTTCGGCAAAACGCATCAGCGTCCAACTGTTGGCGGTCAAGTCATGCGGGTTGGTGTAGGAACCCACATTCACGCCGACCTCTTCGCGCAAGTCATTCCATTCCTGGCAAGCCGCTTGGCAAGCCTTGCAGCCTATGCACTTGGTCACGTCAATGAGCTTGGCGACAGCCGGCATCTGCCGCTGTTGCGGGCTAGGGGTCGTCGTCGCGGAGCGGCGGGTAATGTCTAGGGATTGTAGGGCCATGGTCATTGTTCCAGTTCAAATGAGTCCCAAACGAGTAGCCCGGATGAAACCCGCCCTGAGCGAAGTCGAAGGGCGAATTGGAATCCGGGGGGCGGGCTAAGCCTCATGTCTCAACCTCTTGTTACCATCTTGTGAGGATTCTACCACGCTGGCATCCATCGGAGGGGATGGGGCGATAGCCGTGTGGACGACATTGCTTCGATAGCTTAGGGCATCCTGACGGGCGCGGATGACGTAACCTCCCAATGCACCACCGGCCACGGCAAGCGTGAGCAGACCCACCGTCAACAACTCGATGTAAAGCATGACTGCCCCAAACATAATGATGCTCGCAAACGCAGCCCCCAGCTTAAAATTGCTTCGGGCATGGACTTGATTGGTTTCCTTGACGATGCGCCTGTGGGTTTCTTCCAGCATGTTGCGCTTCTCCGCTTCGGCAGCGATGAGCCTGTTTTCGCGCTCGCGGACGAAGTGATCCTTGGCCCGTGTCAGCGCATCCTTTTTGACATGCTCGGTGATCGACCCGAACCAGAAGACCACCAGCACAGTGACGAGCAAGGCCAAGATCGCAATCGGTGCCCGGTACGCAATATCCGATGAACTCATGAACGCCATGACCAAGGCGGTCATTGCCACTTCCACGATAAGGATTCCAATAAAAAATCTGAACATGGACATAAGCTTGGCTCTTTGGGTAATCAGTTGGACAATTGGCCTAGAATGTGTCCCCTAAGCCCCCCTCCTCAAGCTTTGAAAAAATGCTGTCAAACCAAACCGCCGGGATTTCCTCCAAGCCACGCCGTATCCATTCCTGCCACCACTTCGAGGCTTCATTGAAGTCTTCCCTTGCGAATCGGTACTCCGTCATTTGGTAAGTGTTTTTATGGTATACGACCATATCGAGGGGAAAACCAACATCCACCGCACTGGTCCGCGTGGCGTCAAAGGCGAGATAGCCCACTTTGAGCGCCCAAGGCAGTGAATCGGTGTGATGTAACGCCCTGTCCAAGACTGGCTTGCCGTAACCGGTTTCGCCGATGACGTAATAGGGAGAGGCTGGCGTTGATTCAATCCAGTTGCCCTCCGGGTAAATCATATAAAGTTTATGTTCCTTGTCATTTTCCAACTGTCCCCCGACGATGGCATAGAGATTGAACCAAATGTTGGCATTCCGCAACGCCTCACCGTCTTCCGCCGCCACGCGGCGCACTTGTAAGCTGAATGCATTGACTGCTTTATAAAGTTTGTCGAAGTTTCCCGATTGCTCTTCCAAGACCTCCTCGAAATAAGTGACCGCCTTATCCCTGACCGAGCGCAAGCCCGAGGTCATCAGGAAAAGGCTGTGTTGATTGTGCTGGTGTATCGTGAGCTTGCGGGCGGTGATAAATTCGGTGCCCGAAGTGATGCGGGTGTCCGCTATCGCCAACAGCCCAGAGTCCAACTTCATGCCAAGGCAAAATGTCATAATTGTTTTGTGGTGAAAAGAAGATTCAGATGATTATACCATTTGCCTTATTCTTTGTTTTGCTTCTTCCCAATCGGAAAATGTGCATCGACCATCAAGCAACGCAGCTTCGCGCTCCGCCAATAGGCTTTCATGCCAAGGTGACAGTCACCACACCTACTCCCGTTTCACTCTAAAATAAGTCCGTTCTTATGGTGAATATTTCATTCAACATCAATAAGATGAGTGTATTTCATGCAAAGTGATCATTGGAGTGAAATGGGAGTTGCTGTGTGTAACCGTGTTTGAAAATCGGGCATTTCATGCCTTGCTCAACTCCTGCTTAAGCATTTTGAATATCCAAAATAATGGTATCAGCACTGAAATCCTGTTCATGAGGCCACATAATCCCATGATGAGCTGGACGGACTAAACGAAAACAGGATTCATCGGAAAGCTCCTTGAAAGCACTGCCTCGCAGATAGGGTTTAACATCGAATATACCTGAAATGCCGCTGCTAGTCAGTATTTCAACTTTATAATCATCAAGCGGAATGGCTTTGAGAATTTTGTCCATGTGTGGCTTTTGTTTGTCGGAGTGGATCACTGGAGAAATTCGTTCCGCGTGGGCAGACGATAAAGCCGTCTGCCCATACTACTTGGCTGATTGCACCTTATCGTGCTAAGCCGCTTCAACCAATGAATGATGTAACGGCAACAAATCACTTGCTTTGATTGCGACTAGGGCGTAAGCCCGGCCTTCTAGGTCAGAGAACTCAACTTCAAATACCCCCGGTTTCCATTCTTCCACAATAACCCCAACCGAACCTGATAAAAGCTTATGTTCCGGTAAATTCCGAAGCAAGGCTACGGTGTCTAATATTTTCACTGCCAACCTCCTACAATACAAAACAAGTTGTCAAACGCGGAACATTTTCATCCATGCGGATAATCCATCCTGTTCTCACCAAAGCCCGAAAATCGCCATGTTGTAAATTCATATCAACTGTATAACGCACACCAAAATTTGTATGGTCTGTGCTAAAAATATCAGAATCAACTATCTTTTCCAATAGTGCCGAGCGTAACCAGTCGGCATCATTTTGACTGATCCCAAGAGCAGACGAAAACACCCTTGCCTTATGACGGCCTTCTGGATGTAGTGGATTTAGGCAATATTCATGCAATTTAGCAATGTCAATAACGGCATTTTCAGCATTTGGTAATCGAATTGACATATTGACTTATTCTTTGTTTGGCATCATCTCAATCGGAAAATGTGCATCGGCTATCAAGCAAGCAGCCCGGATGGAACGAAGTGAAATCCGGGTATTCGTGTCGGCATTTTCCCGGATTCTGCTACGCCGCATTCGGGTACGCTGGCTTCACCGATTGTGCCTTACGTATTTAAATAATTTCCCCAATTGCCTTCGTGAAGCCAAGAAGCACTAACGAGATATCCATTACATGCTCTTTTATTTTCCCATCACCAAATATTCCATCTGCTACAACTATAGCAGCATAACCAGGGGTATCCATCGGATCGTTGCTATGATTTAGAATATCCATCATTAAATCTTCACCTATAGAAAAATAAATTGCCTCGAATGCAGCCAAACCGTTTATTATTGTTGACCCCGTAACATTGAGGCTATCGGGTAAATCTTGGATTATTTTGTTTAGTTGTTTATTATTTTTTGATAGCTCACCAACTTTCATTACTAGTGGTCTCGTTAGTTCTTTAGTTTCCTCAACGAGCTGATCTATGATGTGATCTAAATCTCCCCCACCAAAATCGTTCAAAATTGCGATACCAGCAATACATAGATAAGCAGATGCTTTCATTTTTTGAGCATCGGTTGGTTTTGTTACACCATATATTTTGAATAGTTCAGTTTGCGCATAAAGAAGAATATTTTTAAGATTCTTATGCTCAAAGCTATAAAATATCCCAAAAGATTCAAAAAATCTAGAAATATTTTCATTCAATGCAATAGTTAATTGTTCCAATTCTACATGGTCAAGTGCTATTTTTGACCAATAAACAGATCTATCTGCAATTTTGATGAGCCATGTAAGTTTTGATAAATCTGTTATTTGACCTTTATCACGCATGATTTTGCAAGCACCGAGATAGTTCATTATAACAAGCTTATAAAAAAGTGATGTTTGAGCCTCATGGCTAAGCCTTCCTTCCTCTGTTATTCTCTCATAATTTTGAATTATGGATTCTTTATGAGGCGTTTGATCTAGTTTTAATTTAAATTCATTATAAAGATTCGATTCGACCAGTTTTAGGTTGCTACTATTCTTGCCAAATAATCCAAACATTTATCTAACCTCTACTCCCCTATCACTCCAAAATTAGCCAGTCCGTAGCGTATAAATATCAATCAATATCAATAAGATGCGAACGATTCATACAAAGCGGCCATTGGAGTGATAGGGGAGTATTGTAAATAATATTTTGATAATTCAAATTTTCTGTTTTGATCGTTCCCATGCTCCCGCGTGGGAACGCGGCTTTAACCGCTCCGGCGGTATTCGGACGCGGAATGTCCGAGGATAGGCTCCCACGCTGGAGCGTGGGAGCCATCAAAAGCGTATTACGCCGCATGAATCAAGCAGCCACGGCAAACTTTCTCACGTCGATTTCCACGCCTTCAGCTACCGCCATTTCCGCTTGCCGCAACAGGGCTTCGGTGATGTCGGCTGAATGGAACGACTCGCCGCAGTTTTCGCAAATCTCGCCGGGAACTTGGCGGAAAACAATCGTTGAATCGCCACGTTCCAAGGTGACAGTCACCACGCCTAGCTGTGTGACACCGTGTTTGCAAATTGGGCATTTCATGGTTTTATCCTCTTTGTGAAATCCGGTGACCATAGCACCGGGTCTGGTTCATAAACGGTGATAATGATACGCTCTTCATCTACCATATTATCGGCAAAGACAATATGCAAAGGTCTTGCATTGGAGTGACCAAGCCATAAACAACTCGGAAATGGAGTGTCATTTGGATAATCTTCTATTCTCTTGCCGTTCAACAAGGCATTGTCAATGTCCGATGCGCTTATCTTGCGTTCAAACATCCTCTTGATGGCGTGTTGCCTATAGATCGGTTTCACATACTTTCCTAAATACTCCATATATCGACAAAAACCTTATCGCTCATACAGTGCATCCCGGTTCGGTATACCCTTCCCTCCCAAATCAAAACCTGATTCCATCATAGACAATGCACGTTGTTTGGCTTTTGGATACTCTTCATCGGCCTTGGTTTTGTATTTGCTTTCCAAATATTCGGCAAAATCCAATAACTCTAAGGCCAAAGGTTCTGGCAATCGTTTTACGGTTCCAAAAAGTCGTTCTGTTGTAGTCATGACCTAAAACCTCGTTTTGATCGTTCCCACGCTCCTGCGTCACTGCCATTAAGTTAAGCAAAAAACCGTGAAATTTGCGATGATTATATGATTTGGAGTCAACAATGGATAAAAAGAGCAGGCGCTGGAAACCAGCCGGACACTCATTTCGGGCGATGCGTTCAGATGCCTCCACCGCTGGACGGGCCAGGCGTTCACTCGGGTTCGCAGCCTGACTTTTGAACGGGTGCTGGTCATGGTCCTGCGGAAAAGCGTGAAATCCCTGCAAAACGTCGTGAACGAGGCGATGTCC
>Ga0194049_1000030_pt1 | contig 59285 bp, 61 predicted proteins | sample JunL2225m_MetaG_FD_148665 | JGI IMG/M metagenome (GOLD analysis project Ga0194049, IMG submission 148665) | Anoxic zone freshwater microbial communities from boreal shield lake in IISD Experimental Lakes Area, Ontario, Canada - Jun2016-L224-25m | ecosystem: Environmental > Aquatic > Freshwater >... | reverse complement strand
CCCTCCTCGCTTTCGTCCGCCTTCAGCAGAATCCTCGCCCGCGCCGCCGTGGACGCCGCATGGCGTCCCTTGGCAAGCATCTGCTCCAATTGTTGGCGCTCGGTTTCCGTCAGGCGGACTATGTAACGGGGCATGGCTTTGGTCTCCAGATAAGAGGCAAAGCCGGTATGACAACCCAATCCATTCGGTCTGTCAATTTAAAGCGGTTGGGGCACTAGGAGGCAGACCATCGGCAAAATCGGTAGAGTTCGGAGGAAATAAATAAGGTTGCCCCCGATCAATCTCAACGGTTCCCATGATGTCGGGAAATGCCTTCCTGGCCTCTGACATGACCCATTCAAACTGCCCGCCATAGCGAATAGGCGCATTTTTCCACGTTGCAAGCACTGACCAAAGATTGTTGCCATTGCGATGGAGATAACCGACCAAATTGCTAACTGAACCTAGCCTCTGCACTTGATTGAGATAGAATGTTTTGTAAACAAGTATGTTACTCAATGCTGTTTTTAATGGCTTCATCCAATTGGGTTCTTCTTTATCCCATAATACCTTGGCACAACACCGCTTTTCGTCCAAGGGTAAGTGCTTAGAATCCAACTGCCAGGTTTCTTCAAATAACCCAACACGGAGAATCAATTTATCGCCGTGCATCAACTCTTCAGCATAAGCACCTTTGCTTCCGGTATCTGACATAGGGAAGCGTAATCTCCACACAATGTTATCCACTTTCACTTCAAAATTAACGGTCTCATCTTCCATAATGCCTAATCTTCTGAAGTAACTTCCCTCTACCGATAAAAATGCACTTTCGTGTCCCCATTCAAAAAGAGTACGAAGGAATAAAAGCAAATCTAGGCAAGTTGATTTACCCGCACCGTTAGCACCAGCGAGAAGGCAAACCCCATGGGGTTGCCAGTCCAATTGCTTAATCACGCGAAAGTTTGTTGCTCGAATAGTGATATTAGCCATAGTTTTAAACTTTTTTATAATAACTTATATTTCTTTTTGTCAATGGACAATCCAAACCGATGGACGATAGCCAAATATTGAAACTAATTCTCTATTTTACAGATATTTGCTCTATAATAACACCTCTTAGAATTGCGATTCAACAAATGGCTCCCTAGTATTTTTCAATTCGATTGCCGGGAACCCTGTCCTTTTTCTATGCTGCCCTTCTCTAAAGATAAAAATAAAGGCTGACACCATTTTTTTCACAAGACATTAATTTCCCGCCATTGGCCGGATGCCAGGCCGTCACAAGTCCATTCCCCGATGGCATGGCGAATCAATCGCAAGGTGGGAAACCCCACAGCGGCAGTCATGCGGCGGACTTGGCGATTGCGGCCTTCGCGCAATACCAGTTCGAGCCAACTTGTCGGAATCTTATCCCGATGGCGAATCGGAGGATCGCGGGGCCACAAGCCCTCCGGTTCTTCGATTATCCGCGCTTGGGCGGGGCGGGTAAGGCCATCGTTCAGCAGCACACCCTCCCGGAGTTTTGTCAGGTTGCCTTCGTCTGGAATGCCTTCAACCTGTGCCCAATAAACCTTCGGAGTCTTATACCTCGGGTCGGCGATGCGGGCCTGAAGCCTACCGTCGTCGGTGAGCAGCAGCAGACCCTCGCTGTCCAGGTCCAGCCGTCCGGCAACATAAATCCCCGGCTGCGGAATATACCCGGCGAGAGTGGCGCGTCCTTGCCCCCGGTCGGTGAACTGAGTCAGTACCCCGTAGGGCTTGTTGAACAAAATTAAGCGTGTCATTGGGCGTTCAGTGAATCATCAATAATGAAGGCGCTTGGCTGGTGTTTCCCGGCGGATATTGACAATCCGACCCGTCAGGGCTAACTTAAACGGCATCCTCTCCATTCGCGGAAAGGAATGCCACCGGCCTCAATCCGCTGGGTGGATGATCTCCCGACGGATTGAGGCCGGGAGCGGAATCAAGCAAACTTATGAACACACCTGACAAACCGAAAACGCGCTTGCCGCGCACCACCCCCATTAATCCACAATCCACCGATGACGAAACTGACCGCAGTGTAGGGGAACCAGGCCAATCCTTCCCGGAAAGCGCCGAATTCCATGAAAGGCTGGCCAAGATAGCAGGCTTGCAAGCGGTGTCGGCCTTGTTCCACCGCGATCCCCATCAGGTCATCCGTCTCTATTTCGACGAGAAAATGAAAAAAGCCGTGGGCGGTTTTTGCGCCCAGATGGCTAAGATGCAGCGCCCCTACCGGTTGGTTGAGGATAGCGAGTTGCAAAAAATCTCCGGCACCGTTTTGCATGGCGGCGTGGTTGCCGCGGCAGTGCCTCGTGTGGCACCGGATTTTGACATCGAAAATGCAATGGCCTGGGCACAATCGGGGCACCCCCTGGTGATCTTGGATGGCATCGGCAATCCGCACAACCTCGGTGCCATCGCCCGGACTATGGCTTACTTCGGTCTGAAATATCTGTTGATTTCAGACCATCCTGCCCAAGCGGGCTTGTCAGACGCAGCCCATCGCGTTGCCGAAGGCGGTTTGGAACATCTCGCAATCTACCGGGCGGTGGGATGTGCCAAAGTTTGCAGGCGTTTGCGGGAATTCTACCGGGTGGTTGGCACGTCGTTGGGTGGGCATGCCGTGGAAATGGACAGGCTTCCAGCCGATCCACGCCCGCTGGCCTTGGTTTTGGGCAATGAGGAACATGGACTGCCCCACGAGACCCTTAACGCTTGCGAAGCGACTTTGCTGATCCCCGGATGTGGGCGGGTGCAATCGCTTAATGTGTCGGCCACTGCCGCCATCCTGATCCATCAAATGGCGTCTAAGCGGCCCGCTCCAAGCCCTAAGCAAGCCGATCATAGGAGGCACGGGCCGCAGCACCGGCGGAGGCCGTAGCCTGAAGGGGCGAGTAAGCCTTGAGAATGGTCAAATCAGGCTGGCGACTAGATTTCCTAGAATGAGGGAAAGCACCAGCAGGATGGGTATCCCAATGAGTACCACGAAGATTACAGCGACCACCTTGTTGTAAATATCCAGCGAGCCCCACCAGTCCGACCCCTTTTCCATGGCGTTGTCTTTCATGGCCTTGGCTTTGTCCTTTAGGGTTCCATACCATTCATTCCATGCGCTCTCATAGGTTTGGCTGACCTCCTGTTTTTTAGTCTGTACTTTTTTGTAAGTTTTGATGCCCTTCCTTGACAACAGGTAAACCACCGCCAAAATCAGCACGAAGCCGGTATAGGCGGTGGCCATGGGTGCGAAGGCCGCGCCTACCCCGACCATCAGGAAAAAGCTATCAAGGAGCTGTTCCGCCACTTCGAATAGGGTTTCCAAGCCTGGAAACACTGTGCCGATCAGCACATCCCAGACGATGTCGTAATACATCACAAGACCGACAAGCACACCTACAATCAAGGCGAGCCACAAAACGCCCTTGAGAAGGATCCATCCGGGTTTGCCGCTGCGTCTGACCGAACGGAGGGCGTTGGGAGGTTGGTTGGTAAAGTTGTTGCGTTTCTGGGTGTCGGGGGAAGTGCTCATAAATGATTACCTAGGTACTTAATTCGTAGACTATCAACACAGTGGATTTATATTTCGTAGACTTCGCTTGGGTATGATAAATCCCCATCGTCAGCCAAAATGTAACGCAAGGCCCGTGCAGGGAATATTTAAGCAATTAATTCAACCGCTTGCTGTGCGGCACCCAGAAGGCCGGAATCCTGATTCAGGGCAATTTTCACCGACAGCGTTCCCATCCAATCAGAAAAGCGTCCCTTGTCGCGGAAGCTCGCCATGAAATCTCCATTGGTCATGGCGGGGAGGATTTTTGCGGCAATTCCACCGCCAATCAGCACTCCGCCATGAGCCAGTGACTTTAAGGCCCAGTTACCCGCTTCCGCACCATAGACACGCACAAAAAGGCGTAGGGTTTCCCGGCAGAGGGGGTCGTTTTCCTCCAATGCAAAACGGCCAATGAGTTTACCCGGGTCTTCCCCCCCAAGCAACGCATCCCGGAAGGCGGGCGATTCCGGCGCCACCCGTTCCTCGGCCAGATATTGATAGGTATTGTAAAGTCCAGAGCCGGAGAGGATTCTTTCGTAACTGACATGCCCACCGCCGAACTTGACCCTCAGCGAGCGCAGCAGACCTTCTTGCTCCCTTGAGTTCGGCGCGAAATCTGCGTGGCCACCCTCGGTGGCGATGGCATGGTGGGTTTGTCCGTCCCAGTACAACATCGCCTCACCGCACCCAGTGCCGGCGGCAATGACGGCAATATTCCCGATGGCAGCTTGGGCATTGGGATTCAGTTCCACTAATTCTTCGGGGGGCAAGCTTGCAAGCCCCAGTGCCATTGCCTGTAGATCGTTCAGCAGGCGCACGACAGGAATGCCAGTGTGCTTGGAAATTGCGGATTCCCCGACCACCCAAGGCAGATTGGTTGTCCGGCATAGCCCCTCGCTGACAGGCCCTGCGACGCCAAAACAAGCCGCCGCCGGTTGCGCATCGGTTTCAGCCAGGAAGTCCGCGACAATTCCCTCCAAGCCGTCATAGTGGATGCTTTTATAAGTGTTGTCGCGTAAACGGGTCAATCCATCGGCGGTCATTTGATAAACAGCCAATTTTGTTTTGGTTCCGCCGATATCGCCGGCTAGCAGTAAAGCCCCTATCTTCATTGACTTAACCTACAAATTAATGGTTGGAATATTCATGAAACGTTTGGGTGTTTCCCTGTTTGTCGAAGAGGATGACAGAGAAGTTTGCCTTACTGCCACCCATCTCCATGCCTGGAGAGCCTGGCGGCATTCCCGGCGCGGCCAACCCCGCTATTTTTGGTTTAGTTGCCAACAGCTTCTTCACATCTTCAGCGGGGACGTGGCCTTCCACCACGTAACCATCCACTAGGGCGGTATGACAAGATTGCAAGGCTTTCGGGACCCCCAATTTTTGCTTGACCGAATCCATTTCATCGGACTGTATCTCCTTGACCGTGAAACCGTGTGTCTTCATATGGCCCATCCACTTTTCACAGCAGCTACAGGTTGGGCTGCGATAGACGGTCATTTCCTTGGGGCCAGCCAAGGCGGGGGTGGGTTTGTCCCAAACGCTAACCTCCGCACAGGCGGTTTGGGTCAACACGGCGAATAGAAAAATGCAAGGGATTGTTTTTAAGTTGGTTCTCATGTTACTTCCCAATCGATTAATCAAGCGACTTTGACTTCACCGTACAAGGTGGCGATGACCGAGCGCGGCCCCCCCCTATCCCGGTGTTCACCCAGATAAATGCCTTGCCATGTCCCCAATAACAATTTGCCCATGCCAACGGGTACGACCAGCCCTGAACCCAACAGGCACGACTTTACATGGGCAGGCATGTCGTCGGGCCCTTCATCACGGTGAATAAAATGCGCGGCACCGTCAGGAACCATTCGGCGCAGGTGGTTTTCCAAATCCACTCGCACGTCGGGGTCGGCATTTTCATTGATAACCAACGATGCCGAGGTATGCTGAATGAAAAAGTGTGCCAATCCGACCCGCAGCCTAAAAATCTCGGGCATCTGGGCCACCAGTTCTGCGGTGACGGGATGAAAGCCGCGCGGGCGGGGATTTAGCGTAATTTGGTGTTGAACCCACATTTTTTTGCAGCGTAATCATGGAAAACAGATAAATTGCCACTTACCCTACCACAAACGCACTTGCCCCCCAAAGTGGATTTTTTATTTTTTGGATTCCTTTAACTTTCCCAAGCACGGGAAAATCCAGCCTCTTCACGACAAATCGTGTAAAATTCACCGTTCTTAAATCATTAAATGCGGAATTCCTAAGGTGGAGAATTTTCACGGCACGACAATTGTTTCTGTGCGCCGCGGCGATCAGGTGGTAATCGGCGGCGATGGGCAGGTGACTTTGGGCAATACGGTGATGAAAGGCAACGCCCGCAAGGTGCGAAGGCTATACCACGGGCGTGTCATCGCCGGGTTCGCCGGAGCCACGGCGGATGCCTTCACCCTGTTTGAGCGCTTCGAGGGGCAGTTGGAAAAGCAGCGCGGCAATTTGACCAAGGCGGCGGTGGAGTTGGTCAAAGACTGGCGCACTGACCGCATGTTGAGGCGTCTTGAAGCCTTGCTGGCAGTGGCCGATTCCAAGGCATCCCTGATCATTTCGGGGACAGGTGATGTGATCGAACCGGAAAATGGGTTGATCGCCATCGGTTCCGGCGGGCCCTTCGCCCAGTCGGCGGCGCGGGCATTGTGGGAAAATACTGAATTGTCGGCCCACGACATAGTCGAAAAGTCGCTGCACATTGCCGCTGACATCTGTATTTACACCAACCACAACCTGACTATCGAAGAGTTGGATACGCGAGAAGAACAAGCCCAGCTATGACCCAGATGACCCCCAGAGAAATCGTCCACGAGTTGGACAAACACATCGTCGGCCAGACCAACGCGAAACGTGCGGTTGCCATTGCCCTGCGTAACCGCTGGCGGCGTTCGCAGGTGGAAGAGTCTTTGCGTGACGAGATTACACCGAAAAATATCCTGATGATCGGTCCCACGGGTGTCGGCAAGACCGAGATTGCCCGACGCCTGGCCCGCCTTGCGCATGCGCCGTTTATCAAGGTCGAAGCCACCAAGTTCACCGAAGTGGGCTATGTGGGGCGCGATGTGGAGTCCATCATCCGCGATCTGGTCGAAACCGCCGTGAAATTGACCCGCCAGGAGGAAATGGCCAAAGTGCAATCGCGGGCGGAACAGGCGGCGGAGGAAGCCGTGCTTGACGTGTTGCTGCCTTCTGCCGAGAGTTGGTCAAATGCCGAGGACGCGGTGGAATCCCCGACCCGGAAAAAATTCCGCAAGAAACTGCGCAACGGCGAGTTGGACGACAAGGAGATCGAGATCGAACTTGCGGCCAATCCAATCGGTGTCGAAATCATGGCCCCGCCGGGCATGGAAGAAATGAGCAGCCAGCTTCAGGGTTTGTTCCAGAACATCGGCTCCGGGCGCAAAAAAACTCGTAAGCTGCGGGTCAAGGATGCCCTGAAAAACCTGCGCGAAGAAGAAGCCTCGAAGATGGTCAACGAAGAAGATGTCAGGCTGCGCGCCGTGGAGTCGGTCGAACAAAATGGCATCGTGTTCATCGACGAGATCGACAAGATTTGCAAGCGTTCCGACTACGGTGGCCCGGATGTGTCCCGCGAGGGTGTGCAGCGCGATCTTCTGCCTTTGGTGGAAGGCTGCACGGTCAGCACTAAATACGGCATGATGAAGACCGACCATATCCTATTCATCGCATCCGGTGCGTTCCACCTGTCCAAACCCTCCGACCTGATCCCGGAGATGCAGGGGCGCTTCCCCATCCGCGTGGAATTGGAAGCCTTGACCGCCGCCGACTTTGTACGCATTCTCACCGAGCCTAGTGCCTCCCTGACCGAGCAATATGTGGCCCTGCTGGCGACCGAGGGCGTCACGCTGGAATTCAAAGAGGATGGCATCGTCCGCCTCGCCGAGATCAGTTTCGATGTGAACGAGAAGACCGAAAACATCGGTGCCCGCCGTTTGCACACCGTGTTGGAGAGGCTGTTGGAAAATGTCTCCTTCACTGCCGCCGACTTGGACAGCCAGGCCGTGGTGATTGATGCAGCCTATGTCAACCAACAATTGGGGGAACTGGCCGAGGATGAGGATTTGAGCCGGTATATCCTGTAACAAACAGGTGTCATTCCCTCTCGCCTTCTTGGGAGAGGGTTCAGGGAGAGGGGGAAGATAGATACATTCCCTTGAGTTTAGTTCGCAATCTGGTAAATAAGCTTATGTCCGCACCCACGCCCACCGACATCAAACTCCACCAACAATCCGCCATTCTCGAAATCAGCTTCGACGATGGCTCCCAGTTTGAACTGCCCTGCGAATATCTGCGGGTATACTCCCCCTCCGCCGAAGTCAGGGGCCATGGACCCGGACAGGAAGTGCTGCAATTGGGTAAGGAAAACGTCACCATCACCGATATTCGACCAGTGGGCAACTATGCCATCTGCCCGACTTTCAGCGACGGCCACAATAGCGGAATATTTACATGGGAGACACTGCACAACCTCGGCATCCATCAAAGGGAATTGTGGGGGGAATATCTGCGGCGGTTGAAGGAGGCAGGGATTGATAGGCGGCTGCAATAAAATAAAATTCCAGCAAGCTGGAATTTTAGCGAAAAAAGCATGGGGTTTCCCCTCGTTCCCACGCTCCAGCGTGGGAATGCAGACTTTGGCACTCCAGCACCAGATACCTGATGCAACGGGGCAAAGCCAGCTCCCACTCTGGAAGCGTTGGAACCATGACAATGAATAAAGCCTTTCTCAAAGCTTCTGGCATTAAAATATTCCGAGGTAAATATTATGATCGAATTGCCTTATTCTCTTATTATTGAAGCCACAGATGAACCTGATTATTTTGGATTCTATTCACCAGAATTGGAAGGTTTTACTGGTATTGGATATTCTATTGAAGGCTGCATATATCAAGCGAAGTGGGGGATGAAAGAACATACGGAACTCCTCGTTGAGCAAGGCTTATCAATTCCACAATCAAACCTAAACCCTACTATCGTGGTCTATAACCAAATTAGACTTGCTGCTGCCTGAGGTAAACCACCATGGGTTTGACTGCCGCGTTTGTAAAGTTGATCAATCCCCGCAATCGGGAGTTGGAACCTGTCGAGGTGGAGGCTCTGGCTGACACTGGGGCCGTTCATCTGTGCATCCCGCAACATATTCAAATTCAATTGGCATTGGAAGAAATTGACAAAAAAGAAGTCACTTTGGCGGATGGTAGCCGAAGATTAGTTCCCTATGTCGGTCCCATCGAGTTGCGCTATAAGAACAGGATAGGCTTTGCCGGGGCTTTGGTGATGGGCGACCAAGTTTTATTGGGTGCAATACCGATGGAAGATATGGATTTAGTCGTGGTTCCCAAAACACGGGAAGTGATGGTGAATCCGAATAACCCGAATATTGCATCTTCGATTGCAAAATGAAAGAATCTGATCTATATCATAAGTGGATTGAATGGAGTGATGAAGATCAAGTGTATATCGGTAAATGCCCCGATTTGATTACAGGCATCCACGGAAACGATCCTATCATGTTATATGGCGAGTTATGCGAAGTGATGGAAGATGTCGTTAATCATTTTACTGAACAAGGTCGGCAGCTTCCTAATCCCCGCGTTAGGCCAATTCAAGATGTTGCGTAATAAAATATTAAGCAATTTGACATAGTTATAAATCAATCATGATTCCAGCAAAACTTGATGACGCAACTGTTGGACATATCAATAGGCTGAAAAAGGAAGGAATATCAGAGTCAAAAACTCTTGAGTTCAAACGCGATGTTCCGGGCCGAGACAATAGTGCGAAACATGAGTTTTTATCAGATGTTTGCGCTTTGGCGAATGCCGCTGGTGGAGATATTATCTTTGGTATAGATGAAAACAATGAAGGTGAGGCAACTGAAATTGTCGGACAAGCCGTAAATCCAGATGATGAATGTTTAAGGCTTCAAGATGTAGTCTTACATGGGTTAGAACCTAAACTGACAGGTGTTCATGCACATGCCATAAAGGTAGAAGAGGGGAAATATGTTTTTATTCTTCGTGTCCCTCAAAGCTGGACACCTCCACACAGAGTCAAAACTAACCAACACTTCTTTATTCGGGAAGGTCGCCGTAAACGTCAACTCGATATGCCCGAAATTAGGACTGCCGTTATACAGAGCGAGAGCCTACGGGAACGAGTTCGAGCGTTCAGAGCAGATAGGATAGGAAAGCTAATATCAGGAGAAGCCCCAGTTGCATTATTTAACGGTTCAATTGAAGTTTTACATATTGTACCGATCTCGTCTCTATTTTCTGGGCAAACTGTTGATGTGTTAGCCTATGATAAAAGCAGCCGTTGCATACCGGTCATTTCTGGCGGAGCGGGTATTTATTGTAGAATTAACCTTGATGGTGTCTTGAACTGCCGCAATAATACTCCTCAGGGATGTGGAGCGTATACACAGATTTTTCGAGACGGGACAATAGAGGGGACACGAGTATTCACTCAAAAGGGAACCGGGCTTTATCAGATAGTAACATTAAAATTGGAACATGAATTGCTTGATTTCTTTGAAAGGGTTAAAGAAGAATTGAAGTTTCTGGAGATTCAGCCACCGTTTATCCTGATGCACACATTGCTTAGGGCTAATGAAGCAGAGTTTTATATTCCAGATCGTTGGAATCATGAAGATTATCATGGTCGATTCAATCGGGCGATAATTGCTTTGCCTGAATTGATCATTGAAGACCTTGATATTTCTACAGAGACATTGTTAAAACCTATGTTCGATTTGATTTGGAACGCAGCAGGATTCCCTAGATCAGAAAACTATGATGAAAATGGGAAATGGAAAAATAGGCAATAGAATGAATGCAATTGAATTTACAACCGAATTGACAGATTCCTCTGTTTTGAATACTCTGAGAAATAAAGTTACACAATTGCCAATATCTAGCAGTGTTCATGTTTTTGTACTGACCGATGACTCAGATGATAAGGAATGGCATTTGGGTGCTTATGAGCAATTCCTGCGTGAATATTCTGATGATGATGACATTTACACACACGGCCTAAATAACATGATTTGAAAATTAATTTTGTTGCTGGCAGATCATGACAGCAAACAGTAATTACAGCGTTTTCGTATTTATAAGTTATCTAAAAACATAATCTTGAACAGTGCTGATTGCAATTTATTTAACGAAGAATTTTTTAAATGTTAAGATTTTCAAATTAAAGTGTGATGCTGAAAACGCAGTATGGGTAACAAAGACATAATATCGAAAAGCATTTTCCAACGCCTAGTGCGTGATTTTGCCACCTATTTGTTCGATTTGCCGGTCACGGATGTCGAATTGTTGGACACAGAATCTCACCGGGTTGAAGACCGCCGCGCCGATTTAGTCGCAAAGGCCACGGATGCCGCAGGCCAGACGTTTTTATTGCATATCGAAATCCAGAATTACAACGACCCCTTGATGCCGCAACGCATGTTGCGTTATCTGGCAGACCAACTGTTGGCCTATCCAAGCTTGCCTGTGCGTCAGTTTCTGGTGTACATCGGCAAGCCCCCCTTGCGCATGGCGGCGGGGTTGGATTTGCCGCAGATGCCTTATCGCTACACGCTTCTTGATATGCATCAAGTCGATTGCCAAGAACTGCTGCGACAGGATTCCCCCGATGCTTGGGTTTTGGCGGTATTATGTGATTTTAAAGACCATCTGCCACGCGATATTGTCCATGACATCCTGGCACGGCTTATTGATCGTCTTGGTGAGGAACCGCCGCGTTTGCGCGAATATGTGAGTATGCTGGAAATCTTAGCAACCAATCGCGAACTTAATCTGAACATAGAGGAGGAACTGGAAATGTTGACTATTGACTATGAAAAATTGCCCACATATCGAATGGGTATGAGAAAGGGCATCGAAAAAGGCATCGAGAAAGGCATCGAGAAAGGCATCGAGAAAGGCATTGAGAGGGGCGTTGAGCAAGGAGTGGAACAAGGCGCACACCGACAGGCTTTGACAATTGCTGCCAATCTTTTGGATGAAGGCATGTCGCTTTCGCAAATCGCCCGCTTAACCCAATTGCCGTTGGCGGAAGTCGAAGCCCTCAGTAGCGGGAAAAATAAGACACAATCCTTCGAATAATCTCCAATACGATAAATTTAATATTTCACCCCATCCCGAGAGTGAAATTCAAAACGAGAAATAAACATGACAGACAACACCACACATTTCGGTTTCAAAGACGTTCCGGTAAGCGATAAGGCCAAGCTGGTCAAGGGCGTGTTCGACTCGGTGGCGGGCAAATACGACATCATGAACGACTTGATGTCGATGGGCGTCCACCGCATCTGGAAGCGCATTGCCATCCAACTCAGCCATGTGCGGGCGGGTGAGCAGGTGCTGGATTTGGCGGGGGGTACAGGCGACATGACCGCGCTGTTTCAAAAGAGAGTCGGGCCGACCGGGCGGGTGGTGCTGTCCGACATCAACGCCGCCATGCTCCAGCGCGGGCGCGACCGGCTTATTGACGACGGCATCGCGGGCAATGTCCAATATGCACAGATTGACGCGGAGAAACTGCCGTTCCCGGATAATTCCTTTGATTGCGTTAGCATCGCGTTTGGCCTGCGCAATGTCACCCACAAGGAAGAGGCGCTGAAATCCATTTACCGGGTGCTGAAGCCGGGCGGAAGGGCGATTATTTTGGAATTCTCCGAGGTGCAGGGCGATTTGATGAAGAAGGGGTATGATATATATTCCTTTAAGATTTTGCCGTTCCTTGGCAAGCTTATCGCCAACGACTCCGAAAGTTACCGCTATTTGGCCGAGTCCATCCGCATGCACCCCAACCAGGAAACCCTCAAAAAGATGATGGCGGAGGCGGGGTTTGAGCGTTGCGAATTTTTCAATATCACCCAAGGGGTGGTTGCGGTTCATCGCGGCTATAAGTTTTAACGCCATGGCTGGTTCAAACTTATTCCCTGAGTTGTTTGCGTCTGTGTTGGGCGAAGCGACCGAGCGTTTTTTGCAACTCGCTCCCAACAGCCACCAATATCTCGCGCCTATGGCGGGAAAGGTCATCGCGCTGCGGTTTGTGCCTTTTGATTGGCGTATTTACCTCTGTCCCGGTGAAACCACGATGGAGGTATTGCCCAGTTTTGCAGCCGAGCCGGACGTGACGTTTACCGGCTCGCCGTTGGCTTTTGCGCGCATGGGCTTGGGTGGCTCGCCGTTGCGGGCGTTGTTTGCCGGCGAGGTGGTGGTGGAAGGCAATATGAAGGTGGCGAGGCGCTTTCAGAGGCTGTTTGAAAAATTGGACATAGACTGGGAAGGTCTCATGGCCCGCTTTGTCGGCCTAGGGCTTGCCGCCCGCCTAGCCGATGGCTTGCGTTCCTCGCATGCCTGGCGCGTCGAAACCGTGGAGGCTTTGCAACTCAATGTCGCCGAGTATTTGCAGGAAGAAAGCCGGGAGTTGCCGGCCTCCGCCGAGGCTGAATTGTTTTTTGCGGATGTGGATAAGCTCAGGGCGGATTGTGACCGATTGGAGAAGAAGGTGTTGAGGTTACAGGGTAGGTTGGGATGACGAAAATCATAGAAACAAAGTCCACGACTATAACTTTAGATAAGCGAGGAATTTATGGATTATACTGACGATATTCATCTTGATGTGTGCCAAAATATAGAAGTTGGATTGAAAATTGAGTATGAACGGAATCCAAAATTAACGGATAATATGTGTGTATTCGGATTGGATAATGCAGCCATTGCCGTCAAGCATGAGTTTGGATTTTCCAAGGGTCAAAAGATTGCTTCGCATCCTGATATAGAGGCCGTTATCAAGCACTGTGTTGATGTTGGTTTACTTCGGGTAGGAAAGATCAATGATTTAACCTTAAAGGAGTATCTTGCTAGGTTAGAAAAAGTAAAAAAATCGGTTAAGCGGCATTCGGCTTATGGTGTTCGTGGGTATTACGACTTCATCAAGAATTATGTTTAGGAATAATCTTTGCTAGCGAATTAACATGGGCCATGTCTTCGCTGAAATTGAATTGAGCAATCCGCGCCAGTCGGATTTAGCCCCAATTAGGGCCAATGCCTTGGCAGATACTGGGGCATTGATGCTGTGCTTACCGGAACATATAACAGTTGACCCCGCCAGCCCGAATATACCCCATGCACGGGTTAAATCAATGACTTCGTGACAGCCGATAATCTTTTCATTCAAGGAAATCCAACGTGATCCGACTCTCAGTTATCCGCCGCCTATTGCATATACAATGGGTTTTGATATACCACGGTTTGGATGATTTGATCCTTGCCACCCATTTGTTCCGCCCGGTGCGCTACCTGGCCGTACTCTCCCCCAGTTATTGGCGGCGGTCCAAGCAAGGCCCGCGTGGTGTGCGCATCCGCGAGGCGTTGGAGGATTTGGGTCCGATCTTTGTCAAATTTGGTCAAACCTTGTCCACCCGGCGCGACCTGCTGCCGGAAGACGTGGCCGAGGAGTTGGTCAAGCTGCAAGACCGGGTGCCGCCGTTCCCCGGCGAGGAGGCCCGCCTCATCATCGAGCAAGCGCTGGGGAAGCCAGTGCTGGAAATCTTCCGCGAGTTTGACGAAACCCCGTTGGCCTCCGCATCAATAGCCCAGGTCCACACCGCCCGCCTGCACACCGGCGAAGAGGTGGTGGTGAAGGTGCTGCGTCCCGGCATCGAGAAGCGCATTCGCTCCGACCTTGACTTGCTGTATGAATTGGCGAAGCTGGCCCGCCGTTTTTTGCCGGATGCCCGCCGCCTGCGCCCGGTGGAGGTGGTGGCCGAATTCGAGAAGACCATTATCGACGAACTGGATTTAGTTCGGGAGGCCGCCAATGCCTCGGAAATCCGCCGCCATTTCGAGAATTCGGAGATGCTCTACATCCCGAAAATCTACTGGGACTACACTCGCCGCAACATCATGGTGATGGAAAAGGTGGGCGGCATTCCGGTGGGTGATGTGGCGAGGCTCAAGCGCGAGGGGGTGAATCTGAAGACATTGGCCTACCGGGGGGTGGAAATTTTCTTCACACAAGTGTTCCGTGATAATTTTTTCCATGCCGACATGCACCCCGGCAATATTTTCGTCGGGCCCAACGAGCAATACATTGCCATTGATTTCGGCATCGTCGGCACCCTCACCAAGGCCGACCAGCATTATGTGGCGGAGAATTTGCATGCTTTCTTCAAGCGCGATTACCGCCGTTGCGCAGAAATGCACATCGAGTCCGGGTGGGTGCCTGCGGATACCCGCGTCGAGGATTTCGAGTCGGCCATCCGCACCGTCAGCGAGCCGATTTTCGAGAAGCCGCTGAAGGAAATTTCCTACGGCCATTTGCTGTTGCGGCTGTTCCAAGTGGCCCGCCGCTTCGACATGCAGGTGCAGCCGCAACTGGTTTTATTGCAAAAAACCCTACTCAACATCGAAGGGTTGGGGCGCGATCTCTATCCCGAACTCGACCTCTGGCAGACCGCCAAGCCTTTTTTGGAAAACTGGTTCCGCCGTCAATTGGGTCCGCAAGCGGTCTATAAGAAGTTGCGCACCCACCTGCCGGAGTGGGCGGCGCAGTGGCCGGAAATGCCGGGGCTGGTGCATGATGCCCTGCACAAGGTCGTCAACGGCAAAATGGACTTGCGGTTGGACAGTCGCGAATTCGACACATTGCGCCAGGAAATGCGTCGTAACCGCCAGCGCACCGTGGCCAGCATCGCCGGTGCGTCGTTGATGGTGTGCGGGGCCTTACTGTTGGGGACTGGGCCGGCAGAAGTCCCCAATATACCGTTGGTCAGTGCGTGCCTCGGCGGACTGGGGGTGGTTTTGTTGTTGGGGGCTTGGCGCAACTAATTGCAGACACTGAAGCTTGTGGCATCATTTGCATGAGCCTATCATAGGCAATGCACCGATAATCCATGTCCAATTTCCTACCAAACGTAGACTATGCCCGAAAAACTTAGAATTCGTGTCGTCAATGCCCAATCCCTTGATCGAAAGGAATCGTCGAAACCCAAGGTAATCGTCGAATATCACTGGAACCGGATTTTTGCCGCAGCGCTTATAATCGTTGCGCTGCTGGCCGGTCTCATTTGGGGCGGGGTGCATCTTTTTGAGCGTTCACAGGACAAGCCCCCAGTGCTTATCGAGCAGGCAGCGCAGCCAGTAGAAACTATTTCACCGACGCACGCCGATAGTGTGCCGGAACCGTCAAAGCCCAAGGACAGTGCCAAGGCGGTGACTGGGACGCAAACGGAAAGTGTTGTTTTTCCCTTGGCCCAAGCTTCGTCAAAATCCGTTGCGGAGTCACCGGACAACTTAGCCGTTGCAATTCTTTCCGGCAATATCAAGCGTGTCCAACTGACGAGCGGTGTCAAGGATGACGCGCCAGTGGACAGTATCGGCCAAACCATCCCCATGAATGCCAAAGGTTTGATTCGTGTCTACCTGTTCATGGAGACTGAGGGTTTGAAAGGCAAAGTCCTGTTCCATGACTGGTACTGGAAAGGCAAGCGCATCGCACATGCGCGGATACCCATCAAACGCGATGCCAACATAGCCGCCTCCAGCAAATTCATCGACCGCATCATGGTGGGGCCTTGGGAAGTCAAAGTTGTCGATGAACGCAGCCGGGTTTTGGCCAAGGCCGCTTTTGCGGTTCAGTGAGGAGGTAATGGGCCGGCTTTCACTGCCAACCGATGGGGGTGCAGCTTGGGTTCTTATCCCAACAGCGCTTGCCGGTATTGTCAAGAGTCAATTTCCCGTCATTGGCCTGTGGGGTGTTCGCTGGATCGGCTGTCAATTTATAGGTCGAGCCATTGGAGCCTGAAGCAGCGTCGAGGCTTATAGTGTAAAAGAGGGTGCCTCCAGTGGGTGAGCGCAAATAAGGCAGGGTGGGATTGGTGTCGTCGCTGGAACTGCAAACAGTGTCAGTGCCTTTGTTCCTGTAACAGCCATTTTCGGTGTAAAACCGCTCCAGGTAGATGGCATCCTGAAGCAGGAAGTTCATCGCCTCCGCCCTGCGCGTTTTGGTCACATGGCTCATATAGCCGGGGTAGGCGATCATCGCCAAAATGCCGATAATCGAAACCGCGACCATCAATTCGATAAGACTGAAACCGGTTGTTTTCATCGATAAACTCACCTTTGGCACTGTTTCAAAAGCGTTTATTGCCTGACAACCGATTGGGTGATCACCACGGCGTTGGCGTCCACGCCGACCCCGTGCGCCGTAATTCGATAGTATTTTGGCCCCGGCGCAATGGGGATGCCCGCTTCCAGGCTGACACCCGCCCCCACTGCCCCTGATGGCAATGCCTCAATGATATATTTCGGTTTGTCGGCCAGCTTGTCGTATTGATGATCGGTTTCCCCCAATTTCTTCACATCGGGATTGTCCTTCCAAAAACTCTCATTTTCAGGGGGGTAAGGATGGTCAGATTGGGAACCCGAAGGCCAACCCTTGGAGGCGGGGCAATCCGATGTGGACCCTGGGGCAGTATTGCTGTACAGGCCATCATTCACTCCGCTATCGCAGACAAACGCCGGGACGCCGCTGGCAAGGAATGCCTCGCCTGACCTCAAGGCGGATTCCGCCGCCTGAAAGGCAAGGTTGTGTTCCCGAAGGTGGCCTGCCATCTTTTCTTGCAGGGAGGTGTTTTGCATTCCGGACAAGCCGATGATGGTCAGCATGAATAAAAACACAAGGCTGACGAATAGTGCGGCACCGGTTGCCCGAATTCCACCGTTCAGATTGAATGTTTGGGGAACCCTGTTCATGTCATTGGCCTCTAGGCTCTTGGATTGCGTAAATTGACGGTGAAACTATAGCACCTTCTCAACCGTTGGTCGGTCACGGCCGTGCCATCGCAAGCCGTCGTTGTCGTGGATGTCAAATATTTACCCTCCTCACCGGTTGAGCGCAAGACCAAGTCTATGCGGACGGCAATCACATTTGCCCAGTCCGGCGTGGGTACGTTATTAGCCGAGAGGTAACGGTCAACAGAACCGTCGGCGGTGCCATCGGTTGGGTCTTTGTCTATCCCGTAGAGCACCTGCATGTTTTCGACACCTTCAATCAGCGGCTGCGGGGTGGGTGTGATTTCGGTGTTTTCCCGCCGATAAAGCGTGGGTTCGCCATTGAACATCCGAATGAAATAAGTGTGGGAATGGAACACCATGACTTCGGCATCCACGCCGTGGGTGTAGGTGAAATGATCCAGGGTGTTGTTTGTTTTGCCCGTGATTTTGATTGGCGACACGGAATCCGCCCGGAACACCTCGGTTTGGCCGCAATCGGACAAGATCAATTCATCTGAACCCGCTTGAATTGAACAGGTGTTGGTGGATGGGATTGAAACCTCGGGGGAGCCCGTCATGCCCAATACTTGGGCTTGCAACTGCCCCCCGCAAGGCTCGGCAGACTGGATGGTGAAAATATCCGTTCCTGCAATGGCTTTTAGCTTGCCGCTTTCAGCGGTGCCGATGTCGGGTGCATCGGGAGTCCAATTTGTTTTGCTGTAGGTTTGGTCGCTGACCGGATAGGAAATAATGTCACTATTGGCGTTGTATCCCATGATTGAGGTGGCCGGGGTAATGGTTGGCGTCGGATTGGCAAGCACAACGGGTGTTTTTTTTATCGAAAGGCAACCCATGTTGCCTGCACGGCGAATATCCTTGGCCAGTATCTGCAATGCAAACCGGCCATTCTCCTGCAAACGGCTTTGGGCCTCCTGCAATAAATAGGTTTGTTTGCTGCCCAGATATATCTGACTCACTACGAGCGTCAGAATCAGGCTGAGCGCCATAGCCAACAAGATTTCGACGATTGAAAATCCGCGCTGCCGACGGGGCCGGGCGGTTATGCCGCTGGTATCCAAGTTGCTAATCGCCTCCAAACTGGAAACTGGTCACAAAGCCTTGGGTGGTGCTGCCAGTGCGATTATCGTCCCACCAGATTTTCACCGCATACACATTTTTCAGTCCATCACAATGGCTGGTCGGAACGGCGGTGGAGTCGCCGATTTCTGGAGTGCTGTCCAAGCACACGATGCCTTTGCCTCCGGGCAGTCTGGCGGCAAGTTCATCGTTCCACCGTTTCAGATCGTAGGCCGCCAATTGTTCGGGTGTGCAGGTGGAGGTGGCATTTTCACACTGATATTTGTCACTGCCAGGCGTCACGGTGGTATATTTGCCGCCCGCGACACCGACAGGATTCGATCTCATGCGGTCGGCCATGTCATAGGCCAATTGGGTGGCTATCGAACGGTGGTAAGCGGTTTGGTTGCTTCGTATGCCCACTAACTGCAATGCCGCCAAGCCAACGAGGCCAATGGCAAAAATCAAAACGGCCACCAGCAATTCCACCAAACTAAACCCAGTCATGCGGTTCATGGATTGGTGCATGAGGTGAAATCTGTTCCGTCACTTTTCTTCAGGATGCCATCGTTGTCGATGTCCGCAGTCAGGCTAATCCGCCCGAGGATGCTGACAGCGATCAGGCGGGCGGTTCTTTTCGTTGGGTTTCCGCTGACACTGGTGTCGCATAGCGCAAAAGAGCCGAAATTGTTGCTTTCACCGCTGGGTTTGTAAGAAATATAATTTTTGAAATTGTTATTTCCTCGTAACGTGTAGTTGTTTTTTAAGTGTTCGTGAACCCGTAGCACTTGATCCGTTGCCGCATCCTTCTCCCCGTCGGCATTGACATCGGTAAAAACTTCCCAGCCGCTTTCCCATCCGACTGAAGTCGAGGTGGATGTCTTTCTGGCGGTGACGGACACCCCCCTCTTTACCGCCTCGCTTCTGGCAAAGTTCAATGTGGCAATAAAATCATTCATGCCTGCGGTCAAGACATTGTTGCGTATTGTATCCTTGAAGGCGGGTACGCCTATCGCTGTGACAATGGCAATCATGGCGATGGTGACCAAAAGTTCGATGAGGGTAAAGCCTAAAGCAAGCGGTGGTTTCATGCCTTAAGTTAACATCGTTTTTCATCTTTGAACAAGATAAATGTCGGGTGGAATGAAAAATTATTACGGTGTGGCGGTTTTTCGACAAAACGGCTGGTCGGGAGGCGCGACTGAATGGATGGGAGGCGGTAGTTATCGGGTGGCGGGGGTGGTTGCAAAGAACTGTCTGGGTTGGATGCGGGGGTCAGTTCGAGGCAAAGCGTTGCCACCAAGCGAGCGGGCGCTGGCCGGGTTGGCGGGTGATGGGGGCTAGATGGCCTTCAAATTGCCGCACACAGTTTTGCCAGGCATAGTTCATGGCATAAGCCCGGCAGTCTGAAGGATTCAGCTTCAGCGCGTTGAATGCCGCCTGTTGCAGATTGTCGTCCAGGCAGCCGACTTGCTGGTCGAGTATCACGTCAATCGGGCCGCGCACCGGAAATGCCGCCACCGGAACGCCGCAGGAGAGGGCTTCCAGCAGGACCAGGCCGAAGGTGTCGGTCAGGCTGGGGAACACAAACACATCGGCGGCAGCCATGGTTTGTGCCAATTCCCCGCCCAGTTTGTAGCCGACGAAACGGGCCTCGGGATATTTCCTTTCCAGCTCCTCGCGTTGCGGGCCGTCTCCGACGATGTACTTAGTGCCCGGCAAATCCAGCCGCAGAAAAACCTCCAGATTTTTTTCGATGGCGACCCGTCCGGCGTAAAGCCAGATGGGCCGTTGTCCGTCAAGAAACCCCTTCTCGCTGGGTCTAAACAGATCCACCTCCACGCCCCGTGACCATAACACGGGGTTGTTGAATCCCCGTTGCCTCAATTCATCCATCAAGGCAGGAGTGGCGACCATGATGCGCTCGCTTTTGGCATGGAACCAGCGCAGAAAAGCATATCCCCATGACAGGGGGATGCCCCACCGAAGATTGACGTATTCGGCGAAACGGGTATGGAATGAAGTGGTGAAGGGGATGCCGTTGTCTACACAATAGTTGCGGGCGGCAAGCCCTAAGGGGCCTTCAGTGGCGATATGCACCGCGTCTGGCTGGAATTGCCGAAGGCGCTTCCGCAGTTTGGGGCCGCAGCCCAATGCGAGCCGAATCTCGGTATAGCCAGGGCAGGGCCAATTGTCGAACTGGTCAGGGGTGAAGGTTTCCACGGTGTGGCCAAAGCCCCGCAAATGTTCGCAGGTTTTTTGCAGGGTGGTCACGACACCGTTGATTTGCGGTCGCCATGCGTCCGTGATTAGGGCAATTTTCAAATGATGACTCCTCGGACGGGTGGGCGCTTTTTAGTGGACGACAACTTGATTTACTGATGTTACGCGGCAACGCTTGGAGGCTTGTCGTAGGGCGGCCTTCAGGCTGCCAACTCAGGCCGACAGGGTCTTCGCCTGTCGAAGCGGCCTGAAGGCCACCCTACAGGAACTTGCTGCGTAACATCGGTTATTTAGCGGAATGATAACGGGGCAATATGACAAGAAAGTAAAGCTCGCATGACAGTCCTGTGACATTGCCCGCCATTGGGATTTTTCTGTTTTAGGGCAGGATACCGTCATGCGGACATGTTATGCTTTTACGCATTTATTCTATGAAACTTATCACCGATGCATCCGTGGCAGAATTTAACGAGCTACTGACCGAGTTAAGGACGCTCCGCACCCAAGTGGAGGAACGTGCCGCCCGGCGATTGGCGGGTTTCAATCGCCATTTCGACGGCGGGGAAATCAGCCCCAGTGCCTTGAATATGGCGCATTACCTGGCCCTGCGCCAATTTGACCTGCGCCGCTTGCAGGAGCGTCTGGCGCGAATGGGGCTGTCCTCGCTGGGCAGGATCGAGGCCAATGTGCTATCCAACTTGGATGCGGTCATTGGACTGCTCGGTCGTGCCTTGGGCGAGCCCGGCAGCGACTTTGCCCCTTATGGCGATGTGGGCAAGCGCTTGTTGGAAAAGCATACGGATGATATTTTCGGCCCCATGGACGGGGAGCGTGAAGTGCGGATCATGGTGACCCTGCCCTCCACTGCCGCCGAGGATTACAAGCTGATCAAAAACCTATTGCGCGTCGGCACCAATTGTGTTCGCATCAATTGCGCCCACGACGACGAAACGGCATGGGCGGCAATGATTCACAATGTCCGCAGGGCATCCAAGGAGACCCGTCGGCATTGCCGTGTCTTGATGGACTTGGGCGGGCACAAACTGCGCACAGGCCCGCTGGCCGAGGCACCGAAGATTTTGGCCTGCAAACCCAAGCGGGATGTTTATGGGCGTGTCGTCGAGCCTGTTGAAATCCTGCTACACAATGCCCTTGCCAAAAACCCGCCCAATCCAGTGGACAAGGGGCTGATTGTTTCCGGGGAAATTTTCAATCTGTTCAAGGCAGGGGATGTCCTCAATTATACCGACACTCGGGGCAAACCCCGCACCCTGCAACTCATTCGACATCCGTCAAGGAACGTTTGGCTGGCCCATTGCGAAAAACTCGCCTATCTAGGGGACGGGGTGAATGCGACCTTGGTTCGGGGCGAGAGTGAAATTCTGGGCGAATCCACCCTTTCCATCATCACTCCTTCTGCCGTGGACCTGCGGGTCAAAGTGGGGGAGGCTTTGTTGCTTAGCTTTGGCGACGAACCTGCACAACCCGCACTGCGCAATGCCAAAGGCAAGATTGTCACCCCTGCGCGCATCGGTTGCGGCGAGGAAGAAGTCAAAAACTGCCTGCAACCGGGCGACCCGGTCTGGTTTGATGACGGCAAGATTGGCACCGTGGTGGAAAAAATCCGCAAGGACGGGGCTTTGTTGCGGGTGACGCAAGCCAAGAATAACGGTTCCCGCTTGCTTAGCGACAAGGGCATAAATTTTCCAAAAACCCGGCTGCAATTGCCGCCATTGAGCAACAAGGATTTGCACGATTTGGATTTCGTCTGCCGGCATGCCGACATGGTCGGGTTTTCCTTTGTCGAATCCTTGGAAGATTTGGAATTCATGTTGGGGCAACTTGACCAGAGAGGCGTTTCCAATTTGCCTGTCATCGCCAAAATCGAGTCTGACCGCGCCGTGCGCAACCTGCCCGACCTGATTCTGGGCGGCATAGGCCGCCACAACTTGGGCGTGATGATAGCCCGGGGCGATTTGGCGGTGGAACTGGGCAGTGTCCGCCTGGCGGAGATCCAAGAAGAAATCCTCTGGGTTTGCGAGTCGGCCCATGTCCCGGTTATCTGGGCCACGCAGGTGCTGGAGACCATGACCAAGAAAGGCGAACTTTCCAGGCCGGAGTTCACCGATGCCGCGATGAGTGTGCGCGCCGAATGCGTGATGCTGAACAAAGGCAACTACATTGTCCGCACGGTGGAGATATTGGCCGATGTGTTGTCGAGGATGCAGGCCCATCAGCGGAAAAAATTCTCAAGGCTGCGGGCGTTGCATTGGTGATTTCAAAGCTTGAATGCGGTGGCGGCCGCAATGCTGTTAAATTAAGGATGGAATGGGAGGGGCGGCAAGCATGAATGCCTCCGACCCTTGCCACGATGCCAAACATGCCTTGCCCGAATTGCGCGAATTGCTTTTCCTGGCCGGCCATTTGCCTGGATCGGGCCGGGTGGAGACCTTGGTCACGCTGGATCATCAGGGAACGGCCTTTCCACTGCTCGCGCTGAGTTTTGGGCCGGATGATCCCACCGCCCCGGTTTTAGCCGTGTTTGGCGGGGTGCATGGCTTGGAGCGCATCGGTACCAGGGTGGTATTGTCTTATCTGCAAACATTGATGGAATTGGCAAGGTGGGACCGCAGCATCCAGCATATGTTTGAGACGACCCGGCTGTTGATCGTGCCGCTGATCAATCCGGTGGGGATGATGCTACGCTTGCGCTCCAATGGAAACTACGTCGATTTGATGCGCAACTCGCCAGTGGAAGCCGAGGGATTATCGCCATGGCATTTATTCGGCGGACACCGCTTGACTCCCCGGCTGCCCTGGTATCGCGGTGTTGAAGGTGCGCCCATGGAAGCGGAGGCGCAGGCCGTGTGCGATTTTGTGCGGCGCGAAATTTTCCCCGCCAAGCTGGCCATCGGCATTGATATCCACTCCGGCTACGGCATCGTGGACCGCTTATGGTTTCCTTATGCCAGAACCCACAAGCCCTTCGCCGGGGTGGCCGAAGCGCTGGCGCTGAAACAATTGCTTGACCGCACCTATGCCCGCCATGTATACCGCATCGAGCCGCAATCGCGGGAATATCTCGCCCATGGCGACCTGTGGGATTATCTCTATGACGAATACCGTGCCGCCCAGCCTGATGGCTGTTTCATTCCCTTCACTTTGGAATTGGGTTCATGGCTGTGGGTGAAGAAAAACTGGTGGCAGTTTTTCTCCCGCATCGGCTTGTTTAACCCAAGCCTGCCGCACCGAGAACGGCGCATCCTCAGGCGGCATCTGTTCCTGTTGGATTTTCTTTACCGTGCAGTGCATTCCCCGGAACCTTGGGCGTTTCCTGATGCGGCCCAGCGCGAGCGACGGCATAAACGGGGTCTGGGGCTTTGGTATGAAAACAAGTAGCCCGACCCATTGGGTTTTCCTGCGTGGCTTGGTGCGGGAAAGCGCCCACTGGGACGACTTCCCCGAACGCTTCTGCGCCGCCATTCCCGGCGCGAGGGCGCATCTGATCGACTTGCCGGGCAACGGCCGGCATTGGCGGCAAAACAGCCCGCCTTCCCTGCGCGAGACGTTGGAGGCGGTGCGCGGCGAAGCCTTGGCGGCCATGCAAGCGCAAGGGCAGGGCGGTAAGCCGTTTTTTCTGTTCACCATTTCCCTGGGCGGCATGCTCGCGGTCGAATGGGCCAATCATTATCCTGCTGAACTGGCCGGCGCGGTGCTCATCAACACCAGCCTTCGCGGTTTGAGTCCATTGCACCAACGCCTGAGTTTAAAAATCTGGCCGCTGATGACCCGCATTATCACGGCGGGCGATGGGGCGAAACGCGAACGCTTGATACTCGAATTGACTTCGGCCAAGCAACACGCTAGCCTCGGTTTGATTGAAAGCAGGGTGGCCATCCACCAACGCCATCCTGTCCGGCTTAAAAATGTCTTCCGCCAACTATGGGCGGCGGCGTGTCACCACCCGCCCCAGGATAAACCTTCCATCCCGGTGTTGTTGATGAATAGCCTCGGTGATCGCATGGTCGATCCTGCCTGTACGCAAGCCATGGCCCGACGGTGGAATGTGGAACCTAATACCCATCCTTGGGCCGGGCATGATTTGCCCTTGGACGATCCAGAGTGGGTGATTGCGGCGGTTGTGGAGTGGTTGGAAGGGGAATAAGCAAAGCCAGAATGAACCCACCAAAAGAATCGTCCACGAAAAACACGAAAGGCACGAACAAGACATGCTTTTGTTCGTGCTTTTCGTGCTTTTCGTGCCTTTCGTGGACTCTATTTTTTGCTTACGGATCAGATTCTTGATGGGATGTTCTTTCTCAGGAATCACCTTACTACGGCACTTTTCATGCGCCGTAGCCCACACGCACGGATAAGCGTCTCCGGGCCAGCGGATAATGCAGCCAACGGCGCGGAGAAGCGTCTCCGGGCCAGCGGATAATGCAGCCAACGGCACGGAGAAGCGTCTCCGGGCCAGCGGATAATGCAGCCAACGGCGCGGAGAAGCGTCTCCGGGCCAGCGGATAATGCAGCCAACGGCACGGAGAAGCGTCTCCGGGCTAGCGGATAATGTAACCAACAGCGAGGAGAAGTGTCTCCGTGGCAGCGGATAATGCAGCCAATGGCACGGAGAAGCGTCTCCGGGCCAGTGGATAATGCAGCCAACAGCGAGGAGAAGCGTCTCCGCGCCAGCGGATAACATTATTATTGATGGATGTCACGCAGTGGCTATTTGATTGCTATACTAATCGGGCAAAAAGAATGTCAACTTCAAGCGGAGAATAATACCATGGCCACCGATTACATCCCCCGGTCCTACGCGAATCTTGAGCAATGGCTGCAAAACCAGAAGGACAATATCGCCGAAGTCGGCACCGTCCTAGGCATGAGTGCCGATGAGCAAGCCGTTTATCTCGCCTCGGTGCAAAGATTGCTGGACAAAGTCACCCCAATCGTCGATTTGACCTATCAACTCGATCATTTGAAAGCCGATTTTGAACCGCTACTGGCGTCGGAGTTGCCGAATTTGCATCAGCAGGTCAAACGGCTCAAAACCCACAGCGGATATGCGCCTAGCATGGGCCTTCGCATGGGATGGGTAAGCGAACGCCATGAAGTTGACCCAAGCACCTCGCAACCTTCCATCACCGCAACGGCTATGGGCATGCGCGTCAAGATCGAAGGCAACAAGCCGGGTTTCGAGGCCGTCAATGTCTATATGCGTCACAAAGGCGGGCCGGATTGGACGCAAATTGCGCTACGCAAACGCCGTTTCCCTATTTATGACGAAACGCCCCCGGTCAATGTGGACGTTCCCGAGATCAGGGAATACCTGTGCAAGGGGGTGGTGGATGACGAGGAAATCGGCTTGCCCAGCCTCGTCGTCGAAGCCCTAGTTGCGAAATAGGCGGATGGGGCTGCGCACCACTCCAGTGGCGCAGGTTCCTAGTTCCCAAGCCGGAGCTCTCGTCGTTATACACAAGTGTACGCATGCCAATATATTGCAACCCGTAGGGTTGCCAGCCAAAAGCCTAAGGGTTGAGCGAAGCGACACCCCCGGTTAATGCGGAAAAAAGACCCACGACCCCGGAGGGGTCGCAGCAATCGGCCCAGGAACCTAGGCATCCTTCGGCAAACGCTGCAAATGCTAGGTTCAGACCGATGTTATCCAAGGCCGCGCAGGAAAGACTGCGACCCCTACGGGGTCGATATTTTATTCGGTTTGCCGTCCGGGGGTGTCGCTGGCGCTCAACCCCCGGCTAATGGCTTGAACCCCTTCGGGGTTCCGCTGCTCCCGCAACGATTTGTGTATAACGATGAGAGCCGGAGCTTGGGAACCAGCCAAAATTTCTCGAATCAATACGCGGTCGTTAGGCGATTATATAAAGGAGATTCACATTAAATTGAAAACCGTAGACGCATTTCTCTTGAAGCGGATACCAAGGTATTTACTTGGCATTGCTGCTTTTGCCTTAATCGCTGGATTTGAGGAGCAGCCGACTGTATATTCAAAAATCAAAGCTGCCGCAACTCGCAACCTCGGCGCATTGGCCTATCTGGACAATACCCAGGAAGCCTTGCAAGCCTATCGCCGGGCCACCCAACTCGACCCTGGCAATGCCGACGGCTGGAACCGGTTAGGGCATTTATTAAGCCGTGTCGGCGACCTTGATGCAGCCATTGCCGCTTACAACACCGTATTGGCCTTGGGCGAACAACACAACGAGCAACAAGACATTGCCGCCGCTTACGGCAATTTAGGGATTGTCTATCAAACGCGCGGCGATTTGGACAAAGCCATCGAGTTTCATCAAAAAGCCTTGAAGCTGAATGAAGACCTAGGCCGCAAGGAAGGCATGGCGATCCAATACGGCAATTTAGGGAGTGTCTATGCAACGCGCGGCGATTTGGACAAAGCCATCGAGTTTCATCAAAAAGCCTTGAAGCTGAATGAAGACCTAGGCCGCAAGGAAGGCATGGCGAACCAATACGGCAATTTAGGGAATGTCTATCAAACGCGCGGCGACCTGGACAAGGCCATCGAGTTTCATCAAAAAGCCTTGAAGCTGGATGAAGACCTAGGCAGCAAGGAAGGCATGGCGGAGGATTACGGCAATTTAGGGGTTGTCTATCAAATGCGCGGCGACTTGGACAAGGCCATTGAGTTTTATCAAAGAGCCTTGAAGCTGAATGAAGCATTAGGCCGCAAGCAAGGCATGGCGGCTGATTACGGCAATTTAGGGAATGTCTATCGAACGCGCGGCGATTTGGGACTAGCCATCGAGTTTCATCAAAAAGCCTTGAAGCTTGATGAAGCCTTGGGCAGCAAGGAAGGCATGGCGCAGGATTACGGCAATTTAGGGAATGTCTATCAAACGCGCGGAGATTTGGACAAGGCCATCGAGTTTTATCAAAAAGCCTTGAAGCTGGATGAAGAATTAGGCAGCAAGCAAGGCATGGCGGCTAATTACGGCAATTTAGGGAATGTCTATCAAACGCGCGGCGATTTGGACAAGGCCATCGAGTTTCATCAAAAAGCCTTGAAGCTGGATGAAGACCTAGGCCGCAAGGAAGGCATGGCGAGTCAATACGGCAATTTAGGGAATGTCTATCAAACGCGCGGCGATTTGGACAAGGCCATCGAGTTTTATCAAAAAGCCTTGAAGCTGATGGAAGCCTTAGGCAGCAAGGAAGGCATGGCGAGCATTTACGGCAATTTAGGGATTGTCTATCAAACGCGCGGCGAACTGGACAAGGCCATCGAGTTTTATCAAAAAGCCTTGAAGCTGGATGAAGACCTAGGCCGCAAGGAAGGCATGGCGAACCAATACGGCAATTTAGGGAATGTCTATAAACTAAAAGGCAATAAGACCGAGGCCAAACGCTATTATCTGATGAGCATCAAACTGTTTAAACAAATCGGCAGCCCGAATGAAAAAACCGTGCAAACTTGGTTGGATGCTTTGCAATAGGATTATTCGCTCGTTCCCAAGCTCCAGCTTGGGAATGCGGCCTTGGAAGCTCCGGCTTCCCGAGAGACAACAAGCTGGAGCTTGCCAGCAATGGGTTCCCAAGCCGGATCTCTCGTCGTTATACACAAGTCCCGCCGACCCAAAAACACCGTCATTCCGGCATGGACTGCCGGAATCCAGAGCCTAAGGACGGTAACTTGCCGCTTGCACAAGTGCTTGATTCAGGTGAGTTGCCAGCCCCTAGGTTCACATCCTTGTGACTGGATTCCGGCAGTCCATGCCGGAATGACGGGCTTCAACCACTTGTGTATAACGACGAGAGCCCCAGCTTCGCTCGTTCCCAAGCTCCAGCTTGGGAACCAGCCAAAGTTAAGGAGATTGGCGGTATATGGTTTTGTGGGAGCCGCGCCCTCGCGGCGATAGAACAGGCAGGGAACTTGGCATCTTGAACCCAATCGCCGCGAGGGCGCGGCTCCCACAAGTTCTTTAGTCTCTTTAGCCATTCCCGACTTTGATCCGGTCGTCCATGCGTTTGGGGAAAAGTGCCGCGACGACTTGCTTGCGTGTGGTTTGCGCGAGAATGTCGCGATGCAGGCCGGCGGGCAGGGGCTGGCAGTAATGGACGCGCAGGGGGATGCGGTCGAGTGTGAGGATTTGCAGCAGATGGGGAAGGAAATCATCCTCGCCGATGAAGGGCGCGAAGCTTTTTGCAGCGCCCTGGTATTCGAGTCCGATGGCCTGAACTTGGGACTGGGCCAGTTGCGCCGGGTGCAGCAGCTTGGCGTGGAAACGCAGCACACGGTCGCCGTTGGTGGTGGTGCCCTCGGGAAACAGCATGAGTTGCCGGCCTTGCCGCAATTGCCAGGCCATCTGCTCGGCGATGGCGGCGGTTTGCCCCCTGTCGCCCCGGCGCACGAACAAGGTGCCGAGGCGGCGGGCAAGATACCCCATCACCGGCCAGTCCGCCACTTCCTCCTTGGCGACGAACAGCAGTGGATGGCGTGCGCCCAAGGCGATGATGTCCAGCCAGGAAATGTGATTGGCAACCCATAGCCGGGTTTGCGGGCTGGGCTGCCCGATGGCCTCGACTTGGACATTGAGGATGCGGCAGACTGCCACGCACCAATTGCGCCGGATCAATTCCTGCGAAAAAGCGGCCTTGCGGCCCAGCATAAGTTCCAGCAAGGGCCATAGTAGGCCGGTCGCGAGCAAACCCCACAGGAACATCAGACTGATGAGCGCGGCCTTAAGCCAAGGCTTGAATCGTCGCATGGGCATCGGCAGCTTTGTTGGCAATGAAGCGTTTTTCGTAGCGGTTGTGCAAGCGCGTCAGGTCCAGCAGGATGAACACATCCATGACGTTGAAATCCTCGTCCCAGTAAGGGTCGCCGCAAACTTGCGCACCCAGGCGCAAATACGCTTGCAACAGGGGCGGGATGCCGCTTTCGTCCTGTTGACAGCGTTTCCAGGCGGGAACCGGGTTTTTCGATTTCACCGCCAGTTCCTTCGGGCCAAACTGCTGCGGGTCGATCTGGCGGTAAACCGCATCGACCGCGAAGCCATGTGGGCCCGGCGTGATGCTGGCGCAGCCCATTAGGTAATTGAAGCGGCCTTGGTAAACATACTCGGCCAAGCCATTCCACAACGTCGACAGGACGATGCTGCCACGGTGGGCCGGGTCCACGCAAGTCCGCCCGATTTCCAAGAAACGGCCAGGCAGGGCAATCACGCCATTTAAGTCGAATTCCCCCTCCGAGTAAAAGCGACCGGGCTTGGCAGCCTGGGTGTCGCTTAACAGACGGGTGCATGCGACGATGTCGCCGGTCTCAATATCGCGCACCAGCAAGTGGTCGCAATAATCGTCAAACTCGTCATAATCCAAGCCGTCAATGCGCGTATGCAACTGTGCGCCCATTTCCCCGGCAAACACCCGGTGGCGTAATTGTTGGGTTGCCCGGACGGTGGCTACCTCGCAGGCCACTTCCGCCACATAACGGCGGGCCCGTATCGCTTCTTTTCGTTGTGCTGGCATGAAAACTCCTGTTGGACATTAGTTGCCTAGCACATTACTTAAGTTAAATGATGAAACCGTTACGATTGGGTGACGAAATGATGAAAAATTCCACATTTTTAGGGCGGCAACCCTTTACGGCTAATGCCGCGCCGCCCGGTCACGCCTGGATTCCTTGGGGTCGGCGAGCAGGGGGCGGTAGATTTCCACCCGGTCCCCGGCCTTCAGTTGCTGATCCAGTTTGCACAGTTTGCTGAAAATCCCGATTTTATTTTGCGCTAAGTCAATTTCGGGAAATCGCTGCAAAATGCCGGAATGAATGATGGCCGCTTCAGCCGTAGTGCCTTCGGGTAGGTCTAGCGTCAAGATGATTTGTCCGTCAGGCTTGGCGTAAGCGACTTCAATCCTCATCTTCTTTGTGGTTGTAGTGATAGACGACTTTGGCGCGTTCGCCGAAGGCATCGACCATGGTGTTGCAAATTTGGTTGAACAGCTTGCCAAAAGCCAAGTTTGCCAGCTTGTTGGACATCTCAAATTCAAGCTCCATGCTAATTTTGCTGGCATCTTGCCGTAGCGGGGTGAAATTCCACACCCCTTCGAGATGGGAGAACGGGCCTTCCAGCAGACTGATGCGGATTTGATTGGGCGCAAGCAGGGTGTTGCGGGTGGCAAAGGATTTGTGGAAACCGGCTCGGGAAATCTCCAGCTCGGCATCCACCATGTCACCGGAGCGGCGCAGGATGCGGCTGGCGGAACACCAAGGCAAAAACTGCGGATAGGACTCGACATCCTCCACCAGTTCATACATCAAATGCGCCGGATAGCGGACTAGGGCACTTTTGCTGACTGTGGTCATATTTATTCCAATTCTATTTCAAAGGTAAACCGTAGGGGCGGGTTCCAAACCAATGCTGCTGAATTAATTGATGTTACGCATGGGTCTATGGCTGGAGCGTCAAAGCTTGCTTTGACATCAAGGCGAAGCCTTGACGGATACGTTGCCAAAGCAAGCTTTGGCGCTTCAACCCCAATCCGGGCCAAAGCAAGCTTTGGCGCTCCCTGCGTAATATCAGTGAATTAAGTGTCTTTCCGTTCGCCCTGATCTTGTCGAAGCCTGTCCGAGCTTGCCAAATGGGGAGGAACGGGTAGGCCGGTCATGGTTCGAAAAGGCTCTCCTGAGCTTATTCGAAGGGCTCGCCACGAACGGCTTAACCTGCCCCGCCTTAAGCGGGTAGCCGAATTAGATCACCCCTAAGGCATCCAAAAAGATCAAGGCCACGCCGATGGGTGCAACGTAGCGCACCAAAATCAGCCAAGCCTGGTAATGGCGCGGGTCGTGCAGTTTCAGTTCGGCTTCGCTGTCGGCCCTAGTCATGACCCAACCGGCAAAAATGGCGATCAACACACCGCCGACGGGCAGCATGATCTCGGCGGTGAGCATGTCCACCCATTCATAAACCGTCTTGTCCAGCCATTTCACCTCCGACCAGATGTTGAAGGAGAAAACCGTTCCCAAGCCCAACAGCCAACACCCCACGCCACTATACAAGCAGGCTTTTTCCCGGTTCATGCCTTGGTTTTCGGAAAGAAAAGCCACCGCCGGTTCGATCAGTGCGACGGCAGAAGTGATCGCCGCAAAGAAAATCAGCGCAAAAAACAACATGCCGAACAACCAACCCCCCGGCATTTGGCCGAAGGCGATGGGCAGGGTCTCGAAAATCAGCCCCGGACCCATGGAAGGCGACAAGCCGTTGGCAAAAACCAAGGGGAATATGGCGATACCCGCCAGCAGGGCCACCAAAGTGTCGGCGGCGGTTACAAACAGGCAAGACCGGGCGATGGACACATCGGGCGGCAAATAAGAGCCATAGACCATGATCGAACCCATGCCCAATCCCAACGAGAAAAAAGCCTGTCCCAAGGCGACAAGAACCCCCTCGCTGGTCAGTTTGCTGAAATCCGGGTTGAACAGGAAGGCCATTCCCTTGCCAAATCCTCCAGAATTCATCGCGTAAACATCCAGAATCAGCAGCATAAATAAAAGTGCCGGCATCATGAGGCGTGACAGCCGCTCCAGTCCGCCACTGACGCCGCGGCTAACCACAAACATGGTTGCCACCATGAATAAGGTATGCCAGATGCCTAAGAATTCCGGGGAAGACTTGAAATACTCGAACAGGCGGGTGGAATTGGCAGCGTCAATATGTTCGAACAAAGCACTGTTGATCTTAAAGAAATAGGCCATGGCCCAGCCGGCGATGACACTGTAATAGGAAAGTATCATAAAACCGGCGATGACTCCCAGCCAGCCCGCGTATCTCCATAACGAACTGGCTTTGGCTTCCCCGGCCAAGGTGCGCATGGTGTTGATCGGGCTTTGCCTACCGCGCCGGCCCAGCATGGTTTCGGCGATCATGATGGGAATGCCGATGGCGACCACGCAGAGGAGATAGACCAAGACGAACGCACCCCCGCCATTGTCGCCCGCCAGATAGGGAAACTTCCAGATATTGCCCAGACCGATAGCCGATCCGCTCGCAGCTAGAATAAAGGCAAGCCGCGAGGACCATTGCGCATGGACAAAACGTTGTTCGGTCATATTTACCCCGGTGTCGATGGTTGATTAGATGAAACTTGATGCTTACCCCTTGCTTTTTGAATCATTGCCAACAGAATTTGGCTTGGGTGCGAGGGGACGGAATTGGCAATGGGGTTATTTTATCACCGCCGATCATTATCATCTGAATTTTAGCCATACGATTGGGCCGTATTGAGGTAAAATAACTGCCTAATCCTAAATTGTCCGGTAAAATCCAAACCACCCGATGGCAGCGAAGAAAAAAAAATCGACGCATGGCGAATCGACCATCGCCGTCAATCGCCAGGCTACCCATGAATATTTCATAGAAGAGCGCTATGAGGCCGGGCTTGTGCTGTTGGGTTGGGAAGTGAAAAGCCTGCGTGCCGGCAAGCTTCAACTCAAAGAAAGTTATGTCATCGTCAAGAAGGGGGAAGCGTGGTTGCTAGGCTCTCATATTTCGGCGTTGCTTTCCGCTTCCACCCATGTGGTTGCCGATACCATCCGTACCCGCAAATTGTTAATGCATAAGCATGAGTTGGACAAGCTGATCGGTTTGGTTGAGCGCAAGGGGTACACCCTGATTCCGCTGGCCATGTATTGGAACAAGGGCAGGGCTAAACTGGAAATTGGCCTGGCCAAGGGCAAGCAACTCCATGACAAGCGGGCAACGGAAAAGGACAGGGACTGGCAGCGCGAAAAAGCGCGGGTGATGAAAGAGCATTAAGCTCGGAGTTTTTTTAATAGATTCAAGGGGTCGCCGTTGCCGGCGGCTGTTAAGTTAAAGTCACTGTTGTAGAAGACATGCCGATGAGATTTTTAAATTTTGCCGTGGTTACCCGTCATATTGCCCGCCCGTTGGGTGTTTTACTGTTGTGGGGGGTTGCCGCTTTGGCCGTTTCGTCCCAAGCGAACGCTGGCCCTTACTCCGCTTTGGTTGTCGAAGTGGAATCTGGCCGGGTCCTTTATGAGCGGAATGCCGACGAATTGCGCCATCCCGCCTCGCTGACCAAGATGATGACCTTATATCTCGTGTTCGAGGCACTCTCGCGTGGTCAATTGTCACTGGATGACACCATGGTGGCCTCGGCTTTCGCCGTGTCCAAACCACCGTCACGCCTGGGTTTGAGGGCTGGCGACACGCTCATGGTCGAAGAGGGGGTGTTGGGCTTGGTGACACAGTCCGCCAACGATGCCGCCACCGTGATTGCCGAGACGCTGGGCGGGTCGGAACCTGCCTTTGCCGTGATGATGACCGAAAAAGCCCGTCAATTGGGCATGGATAGCACCGTTTTTCGCAATGCCCAAGGTCTGCCGGATTCCGCACAAGTCACCACGGCCCGGGACATGTACCTGCTGGGCAGGGCGCTGCTCAAGCATCACCCACAGTATTACTCCTATTTCTCCACCGACAGTTTCTGGTTTAGGGATCATAATTTCCACAACCACAACCATTTGCTGGACAAATATCCCGGCACCGATGGCATCAAGACTGGGTTCATCAATTCGTCCGGGTTTAACCTGGTCGCTTCGACCAAGCGCAATGGGGTGCGTCTGATCGGTGTGGTGTTCGGGGGCATGTCCCATTCGATCCGTGATGCGCATATGATGGAGATACTGGACGACGGGTTTGCCCAAATGGAGGGGCATGAACCGGCATTCCACCTTGCCAGTTTCGACGGTTCGCAGTTCCCGGGCATGCTGCGCAAGCCACTGGAAAAAGCGGTGGGCCGGCAGCCTGTTGAAATCGAGGAGCAAGACGAGCCAGAGCCTCCCAAACTGCGGCAGCCCAAGCCCAAAAAAGCAGTGGCGGTGAGCGAGGAACCCGTCGGGCATGATGAGCGCGAACCTTCATGGCAGGTGAGGGTGGGTGCCTTTGACCAAGCGAAAGCGGCGGAACAGCGCCTTGCCGAAGCCAACAAAACCGCCCCCTTCGCGTTCCGCCATGCCAAATCAGGGGTTGTCTCGCGTACTCATCTTGGAAAAAAGACTTACATCGCTTATTTCAACGGGCTGAGCAAGGAAGATGTGGCACTGGCCTGCCAGTCGCTAAAGCGCAAGAAACTCGAATGCTCGCCTTCGGTTTCCGGTTGAGTGCAGGTTGATCGAAAAAATCGCCGCCATTCCTAGCAGATAACATCCTGTTTAAGGATGTTATCTGTGGATTCAAGTAGGGGTTGGGTGTGGATGGTTTGGGCAATTTTCGAAAAATACCATACCCATTGTTAGATCGTCCTTCAGGGCATTTTGGCGGCCTGAAGGCCACCCTACACGGGTTAGTAGAGGCATTCCCGCAAATGTCCTTGACGGTGGTGACCGCTTATGCGGTGGTATTGCTGCCCTTGTCACCCGCAAGCTTCCCTTTTAAAAAATCCAAGCCCAGCGCAAGCAGACTGTTAGAATCTGCAACCTCGCCGTTGGGGGTTAGTTTGTCGATCACCAACGGCAATAACTTGGCAAGGTCTGATGAAACATTATCCACTGGCAAGCTGGTGTCGCCGGAGATTTTTTCAAGCTCTCCGCCGCCTAAAATTTGCTTGATCTGCTCGGCGGAAATTGGTAGGTTCTCGCCCGTGCCGACCCATGAGGCGATGATCCCCCCAAAACCTTTTTCCTCAAAGGTTTTAATCAGTCCGCTGATGCCGCCAATCTCTGGCTTGTTAAGAAGTTCCACCACCAGCTTGAATACGCCGTTGGCTTGTTCAGGGTTGCCGAAAACCGTAGAAACTTTGCTCAAGACTTCATCGAAAATACTCATGTTGTTTCCTCTTTAATGGTTGGGTTTGAAAAACTAGCCTATTTTGGATTGCCCTACGCCTTCCGTTTACACTGCCCAGATTCTCCTCCTGTCTGGCGTAAATTTTAGGGTTTCAAGCCGATATATTAACATGCAGCCAATTTATCCATAAGGCTTTCACCGGGAAACTTCATCGCCCATCCCATTGCAGGGCCGGATTGCGCACGCTAGAGCCGGAACAACGTGCCAATCACAATATCCCTTGATTTTCTTATGGATACGGAGCAAAATGACACCCCGCCATGATAGAAGATTTCAATATTGCCACCCATCCATGAAAGACTATTTGCTTATCCTCGTCGGTACGATACTGGTCAACAATTTTGTGATGGTGAAGTTCCTGGGCTTGTGTCCTTTCATGGGTGTGTCCAGGAAAGTGGAAACTGCCTTGGGGATGGGGCTGGCGACGATCTTTGTGCTTACCTTGTCCTCGGTGTCGAGTTATCTGGTTGAAACTCATCTGTTGGTCCCTCTCGGCTTGGAATACCTTCGCATCATTTCTTTCATAGTCGTCATTGCCGTGATAGTGCAGTTTACCGAAATGCTGGTGCATAAAACCAGCCCGTTGCTTTACCAAGTGCTTGGTATTTTCCTCCCCTTGATAACAACCAATTGCGCTGTTTTGGGCGTGGCTTTGCTGAACGTGCAGGCGCGTCATGGCTTAATCGAATCATTTTTATATGGTTTCGGTGCGGCAGTGGGTTTTGCCCTAGTTTTGGTTCTTTTCGCCGCAGTGCGTGAAAGGGTTGACGTGGCGGACATACCGACGCCTTTTAAAGGCAACGCCATCGCATTGATTACCGCTGGTTTGATTTCCATGGCCTTTATGGGATTTTCCGGTCTAGTCAAGGGATGATATATCCCTGATGTTGGCTTTTGTTGTGCTGTGTGCCGTTTTTGCCTTCTTTGGCTTGATTCTCGGTTATGCCTCGATCCGCTTTAAAGTGGAAGGCAATCCTATCGTTGAAAAGATCAATGCACTGCTCCCGCAGACCCAATGTGGGCAATGTTTGTATCCGGGATGCCGGCCTTATGCCGAAGCCATTGCGAGTGGAAAGGCTGACATTAACCAATGCCCGCCAGGAGGCGAGGCAGGTGTCAAGGCACTGGCCGGGCTGTTGGGTTTGGAAGCCAAACCCCTTGACCCTGAACTTGGCTCGGAAAAGCCCAAGCGAGTCGCTGTCATTGATGAAAAAAAGTGCATTGGGTGTACGCTTTGCATTCAAGCCTGTCCGGTGGATGCCATCCTGGGCGCACCAAAATTAATGCATACCGTCATTGCGTCGGAATGCACGGGCTGTGATCTTTGCCTACCGCCTTGTCCAGTCGATTGTATAATGATGGAAGCCTTGTAATGTTCGGGCTTTGGAATTTTGACGGCGGGATTCACTTACCGGCACATAAAGCAGAATCCACCCTGGCCCCTATGCAAGTGGCGGAATTGCCAAAAGAACTGATTTACCCTTTGATGATGCGCAATGGGGAAAAGGCTAAACCTTTAGTTTCAACCGGAGAACAGGTGCGGAGGGGGCAGATTGTCGTCGGCGCCGATGGTTGGATGAATCCCCCTCTTCATGCCGCCACATCAGGCAAGGTTCGAGGCATTGAACAGCGTTTATGGCCGCAACCGTCCAGCTTGGTCGGGGACTGTATTGTGATTGACGTGGACGGTGATGACGAATCCGTTGAATTTCAGGGTACTGCCAATTATGCCAGCATCCAACCGGGAGAGTTACTCGACAAAATCCATGCGGCTGGCATCGTCGGCCTGGGTGGTGCGGCTTTTCCAACGGCAGTCAAGCTTAATCCACAGCCGTATGCCATTGACACTTTGTTGCTTAATGGCGCGGAATGCGAACCTTATATCACCTGCGATGATAGCCTCCTTCGCCACTTTCCCCGAGAAGTGCTTGGCGGGGCGAAACTACTGATGCATATTCTAGGGGTAAACCGCTGTCTGCTGGCTGTTGGGGAGGATATGCAGGACGCTATCATCGCTTTGGAAAAAGCTCAATCAGAAGGCGAATATGGCAATATTCACATCATTCCAGTCCCGGCTATTTATCCGACGGGGGGTGAGAAGCAACTGATTAAGGTGCTGACCGGCAGGGAGGTTCCTGCCCATGGCATACCGGCTCAGATTGGCGTGATTTGCCAGAATGTTGCGACAGCGGCGGCGATCCACAAGGCGATTACCACGGGCGAACCGTTGATCTCTCGAATAGTCACTATCACTGGTCGGGGTGTTCTCCATCCTCAAAATCTGCTGGCGCGCATAGGCACGCCGGTTGCCGAGTTGGTGGAACACTGTGGAGGATACACCGATTCGGCGGAACGGCTGATTATGGGTGGGCCGATGATGGGCTTTGCCTTGCCTACGGACGATCTGCCTATCACCAAAGCCACTAACTGCATACTGGTGGCGGGGCAAGGCGAAGTGATCCACGATAAGCAAGCAATGCCCTGTATCCGTTGCGGTGCTTGCGCGACGGCCTGTCCAGTTAGTCTGCTGCCGCAGCAATTATATTGGCATGCCCGTGCCGATAATCTGGAGCGGGTGATGGATTGTCATTTGCCCGATTGCATCGAGTGCGGATGTTGCGATATTGTCTGCCCTAGTCATATTCCCTTGGTGCAGTATTTCCGCTCGGCCAAAAGCAAAGTGGCGGCAAAAGAACGGGAGAGCTTGAAGGCCGATCATGCCCGCTTGCGTTACGAAGCTAGGCAAGCTCGCAAAGAACGGGAGAAATTGGAAAAGGCCGAAAGCGCCAAGCGCAAGAAGGCGTTGTTGTATAATACGACGAAAATTCAACAGAAATCAGAACCCGTCCCATGAGCAAGAAAACGCCGTCATTCCGGCATGGATCGCTGGTATCCCAGTAATTCTCATTATGGCTCCATTGCCGTCATTCCGGCATGGATGCCGGAATCCAGTGCCACGGACGGTGACATGTCGTGCGTTAAGTGTTTGAAAAAGGCTTGATGGCGACCCCTAGATTCACATCCTTGTGACTGGATTCCGGCATCCATGCCGGAATGACGAGTTGTCTATCAGCACTTTGGCTCATAATGAGAATTGCTGCTGGTATCCAGGCTCCATGGACGGCGAGATTCGATGAGGCCAGAAGTTGCTTGACGCTACCCGTTTAAGCCAACCCCTAACAACATAAGAAGAAGGTAGATAGCCATGACATCACTAAAAGAAATGCTAATGACCGGAACCGGACTGCCATTAAATCGCAAAGAGAAATTTTACACAGGTACGGTTTTTCCGATGATTGTGTGCAAAGACAATTTCAAGCACCTGCATTTACTATTGTCTTTGCTCGGTATTCCTCACATTCCAGACATAGTTGCCAATTCGAACGAATCAAACATCTTGTTTTTTACCGAATATAACTTGGTTGATGCTATTAAAAACAAACAAAAGACGGCAATCAATAAAATTTATAAAAATGTGCCAGAAAAGGAAGATGTACCTGATATTGTTATGTTAATCCAGTCTAAGATAAATATCTTGGTCGTGTTTGAAGCCAAGATGTATGATTTGCCAAGTGCAAAGGATTTGGAAGAACAGATGGAAAACCAGCAGAATATTCTGAATTTTATTCAGGAGAATTTTGGTGTGAACCAAGCCAACACCTATCATTATGCACTGTTGCCTGAAAAGCTAAAGATAAAACTAAAGAAGGAGCTTTCTTATAAAGTAGTGACGTGGGAGGAAATTTACAAGAAATATGTGGAATACGAGCCTGAATGGAGGGAGGACTATTTCTTTGAACTTTTGCGAATAGCTCTTGAAGAGTATGATCAATTGGCGGCTAATAATAAGGGTGGGGAGAATTGTGAGAAGAAATTATCAGGGGATAAAATCTACACAGGCTTCAAAGAGGGTACTATAATTAAGCTTTGGATTGGGAGACAGGGCGGCATTAAGGGGAAGGGTTTAAAAAATGATATGGACAACGGGAAATGGAAAACGATCCACTATCAAACAAACTCGAATGAACCAGAGGGTAACCCTAACTGGTTTTCGGTGGAAGAATTTATACAACGCATCGACGCAATCAAGCCAAGGCCAGCGCAAAATTAGGTGTTTTCTCGTTTCCTTGCTGGAACTCTCATCGTTATACACAAGTATACAGATGCCGATATATTGCATCCCGGAGGGTTGCCAGCCAAAAGCCTAAGGGTTGAGCGAAGCGACACCCCCGGTCGGGATCGGATACCGCATTCGACCCCGGAGGGGTCGCAGAAATCGGCCCACGAACCTAGATGCTATTCCGAAAATGCTGCAAATGCTAGGTTCAATGTGGTATCCAGTGTCGCGCAGGAGAGACTGCGACCCCTCCGGGGTCGGTATTTTATTCGGTTTGCCGTCCGGTGGTGTCGTTGCGCTCAACCACCGGCTAATGGCTTGAACCCCTTCGGGGTTCCGCAGCTCCCGCAACGATTTGTGTATAACGATGATATCTCCCGCTTGGGAATGCGGCTTTTGAAGCTCCTGTTTTTTAAAAGACGTTTAGCTAAAGCTTACGAGTCATAGGTTCCCAAGCTGGAGCTTCACTGCCATTAAGTTAAGAAAGCCGAGCTTTGCCTCGAATGCGAAAACGGACATTGATGGAGCGCCAAGCCCCAGCTTGGCGTCGGTCAACCCAAGGCCAAGCTGGGGCTTGGCGCTCCGAGAATCCTTAAGTTAATGGCTTTGAAGCTGGATCTTGGGAACCAGAGAAATCTTATCCCCCTCACAACCAATAAATTTCAATTTCGGCTAAATTGACCAAACGAATCCATGCGTTTCCCCACTTCCCCCGCTCCCCATCTAGCCCCGACTAATAGCGTGACCCGCATCATGCTGGCAGTGTTGGCAGCATCGATCCCCGGCATCGTTGCTTTATTTTGGCAGTTTGGGCCGGGGGTTCTGGTGCAAATTCCCCTTGCGTTGGTTACGGCCTTGACTGTCGAGGCGATGGTGTTGACGCTGCGAAAGCGCAAAATCTTGCCGGTGCTGATGGATGGTAGCGCCGCTGTGACCGCCGTGCTGCTGGCGGTTTCATTGCCGCCGCTGGTGCCGTGGTGGATCACCGTGTTTGGCATCCTGTTCGCCATTGTCATCGGCAAGCAACTTTACGGCGGGCTGGGTCACAATCCCTTCAACCCGGCCATGGTCGGTTACGCGGTTCTGCTGATTTCCTTCCCCCGCCAGATGACTGCTTGGTCGCCGCCGTTGGCGTTGGTCGGTTCCAATTTAAGCTTTGCCGATTGTGCAGCTATTATTTTCCAGCAAGAATCCGCTGTCGCGTTTGACGGCTTGAGCCAGGCGACGCCGTTGGACATGCTGAAAACCCAATTGGGCTTGCAAACACACTTGGATGAAATCCAGTCTGCCGGGGTGTTCGGCGGCATGTCCGGCAAAGGTTGGCAATGGGTGAATGTTTGGTTTCTGATGGGGGGTCTGTGGATGTTGCGCCGGGGCATCATTGATTGGCGGATTCCCTTAGGCTTTCTGGGTAGCCTGTATCTGCTCGCGATGTTCTTTTTTTTATATGAACCAGCCGTCTATCCATCCCCTTTGTTCCATTGGTTTAGCGGTGCGACCATGCTAGGCGCGTTTTTCATCGCCACCGACACGGTCAGTGCATCAACCACGCCGCGCGGAAGGCTGGTTTACGGCGCGATGATTGGCGTCTTGGTCTATGTGATCCGCAGTTGGGGCGGTTATCCCGACGGCGTGGCTTTTGCCGTGTTGCTGCTGAACTTTGCCGCGCCGACCATCGACCATTACACCCGTCCCCGCGTGTATGGACATTCCAGATGAACCCCACATTAAAAACCATGGTGTCTGCGGCAATCATACTGGGACTGTTTTCAGTGGCCGGCATGGGATTAGTTGCATGGGTGCATAGCACTACCGAAGCGCGTATCGCGGAGAATCAGCGCCAAACCCTGTTGCATAGCTTAGAGAACCTGATTACCGCCGGAAGTTATGACAATGACATGCTGGCCGATGCCATCCAGATCAGCGCTGCTGCACTAGGGCCAAAGCCGTTGGCGGTGTACCGGGCACGAAAAGCTGGCAAGCCGGTTGCCGCTGTGTTTTCGACCATTGCCCCGGATGGGTATGGCGGCGACATCCATTTGCTGGTCGCGGTCAAAGCCGACGGTGGCCTCGCCGGTGTGCGGGTGCTGGCGCACAAGGAAACGCCGGGGTTGGGCGACCCCATCGACGAAAACAAATCCCGTTGGATATTCGGCTTTAACGGGCTTTCGCTGGAAAATCCCCCCGAAAAGCAGTGGAAGGTGAAGCGCGACGGCGGTGCGTTCGACCAATTCACCGGGGCGACCATCACCCCCCGAGCCGTGGTTAAGGCGGTCAGGAATACGCTGATATATTTCAAGGCCAATCAGAAAACGCTGTTTTCCGAACCGGTGCAAAGCGGGGATAATTCCCGAGTGGAGGAAGAGTGACACCCTTATGAATTTTGAACCTTATCGCAAAATCGCCATTGACGGCTTGTGGAAAAACAACCAGGCATTGGTTGCGTTGCTCGGCCTATGTCCATTGCTGGCGGTCAGCAATTCGGTCGTCAATAGCCTGGGGCTGGGCTTGGCGACGACGGTGGCCTTGGTATTGTCCAACACCTTTGTCTCGCTGATCCGCAACCACGTCAGCCATGAAGTGCGCCTACCGGTGTTTGTGCTGGTGATCGCTTCCAACGTCACCATTATTGATCTGTTGATGAACGCTTTTTTTCATGATCTGCATAAGATACTTGGCATTTTCATCCCGTTGATTGTCACCAACTGCGCCATCATAGGCCGTGCTGAAGCCTTCGCTTCAAAAAACACGGTGGACAAAGCGTTGGCGGACGGTTTCTTCGTCGGTTTGGGATTCACCCTGGCACTGGTGGCTTTGGGTGCCATGCGGGAGATCATCGGCACAGGAATGTTGTTTGGACGCGCCGGCCTGATGTTTGGCGACATCGGCAGAAACTGGTCCGTCCAAGTTTTCCACGATTATGGCGGCTTTCTGCTCGCCGTCCTTCCACCCGGCGCGTTTATCGGCTTGGGGCTGATGATTGCGGTCAAAAATGTGATCGACGCCCGCGCCAAGCGGTAAAACGTAGGAGCGGGCTTTAGCCCGCGAATGGTCGCTACAGGCCATGAATGGTCGCGGGCTAAAGCCCGCTCCTACTACAGCGAATGGTCGCGGGCTAAAGCCCGCTCCTACATGCCACGAATGTTCGCGGGCTAAAGCCCGATCCTACAGGCCAAGTTTATGGGATAATTGCCGCCATCCTAGACTTTACCCGATGTGTACCCATGAGCGACCTACGCAAAATCCTCGTCACCAGTGCATTGCCCTATGCCAACGGACCCATCCACTTAGGCCATCTGGTCGAATACATTCAGACCGACATTTGGGTGCGCTTCCAGAAAATGCGCGGCCACGAGTGCCATTACGTTTGTGCCGACGACACCCACGGCACACCCATCATGCTGCGGGCGGAGAAGGAGGGGATTACACCCGAGGAATTGATCGCCCGTGTCCACGGCGAGCATTACCGGGATTTCCAAGGTTTCCATGTCGAATTCGACAATTACTACACGACCCATTCCGATGAAACCCGCTATTATGCCGAGACGATTTATCAGCGGCTGAAGGAACGCGGGCTAATTGAATCCCGCGCCATTGAGCAATATTTCGACCCGGTCAAGGAAATGTTTTTACCCGACCGTTTCATCAAAGGCGAATGTCCCAAATGTCACGCCAAAGACCAATATGGCGACTCCTGCGAAGCCTGCGGTACGACGTATTCCCCCACCGATTTGATTAACCCTTATTCGGCGGTGTCCGGTGCGGCCCCGGTGCGCAAGGAGTCAGTGCATTATTTCTTCAAATTGTCCGATCCGGTTTGCCAGAAATATCTGCGTGAGTGGACCACCGGGCAACTGACTGAGCATCCGCCGCTGCAACCTGAAGCCGCCAATAAAATGCAAGAATGGCTGGGGACGGAAGGGGATAACCGCTTGTCTGATTGGGATATTTCCCGCGATGCGCCATATTTTGGCTTTGAGATTCCCGACGCACCGGGCAAGTATTTTTATGTCTGGCTGGATGCGCCGATTGGGTATATGGGGAGCTTCAAAAATCTCTGCAATAAAAACCTCCCCTCCCCCTGTGGGGGAGGGGCCGGGGGAGAGGGTTCTTTTAGGTTTGATGATTATTGGGGCAAAGATTCCAAAGCCGAACTTTATCACTTTATCGGCAAAGACATTCTTTATTTTCATGCCCTGTTTTGGCCCGCGATGCTGGAACATTCCGACTTTCGCACCCCGACGAAGGTTTTCGCCCATGGCTTCCTGACCGTGAATGGCGAGAAAATGTCCAAATCCCGTGGCACGTTCATCACGGCGGAGAGTTATCTAAAACAGGGTTTAAATCCCGAGTGGTTGAGGTATTATTACGCCTGTAAGTTAAATGGGACAATGGAAGATATTGATATGAATCTGGAGGATTTTGTCGCACGGGTGAATAGTGATTTGGTGGGGAAATTTGTCAACATCGCAAGCCGTTGTGCTGGTTTTATCACTAAGCGGTTCGACGGAAAATTAGGTAGCCCCGATCCATTAGCGCGTGTCGAATTTTGTTCAGCCTTCGATGCGGAAGAAATTGCCCAATTTTACGAAAACAGGGACTACGCAAAGGCTATCCGTAAAATCATGGAGATGGCGGATAAGGCTAATGTTTATGTCAACGACAATAAACCTTGGGAATTGGCAAAACTGGAAGACACCGAGGAAAACCGGGAGAAGCTTCACCAAGTCTGTACGACAGCCTTGGGTTTGTTCCGCGACCTTGCCATTTTCTTAAAACCGATATTGCCAAGGCTTGGCGCTCAGGTGGAGCAGTTTCTAAACATGCCTTTGAATTGGGATGATGTGTATAAGAAATTGCCAGAGGGTCATCAAATAAACGCCTACCAACACCTCCTCACCCGCATCGACCCCAAGCATATCGAGGCATTAGTGGAAGCCAACAAACCCAGTGTTCAAGCCACCGCCCAACCGGAACCGCATTCCGAACAGCGCCACGCCGAACACCAACAACACGTCATCCAACCGATTGCCGACACCATAAGCATCGAAGAGTTCGCCAAGATCGACCTGCGCATCGTCCGCATCGTCAAAGCCGAGTCTGTCGAAAAGGCGGACAAATTGCTGAAGTTGACTTTGGACATCGGCGAGTTGGAACCGCGCACGGTGTTTGCCGGCATCAAATCGGCCTACGATCCGGCGCAATTGGAGGGCAAGCTGACGGTGATGGTCGCCAACCTCGCCCCACGCAAGATGAAATTCGGACTTTCCGAGGGCATGGTGTTGGCCGCCAGTGACGAACGCGGCGGGCCGTTTGTGCTGTTCCCCGACGAAGGGGCCAAGCCGGGGATGCGCATTAAATAACTGATGTTACGCATTGTACCGCTGAAGCCCCTAGGTAGGCCGGAATAAACCCGCCTTGGCGGGTGTTTCCGGCAAAGGCGAATGCCGGAAACGGTCGCTGCACGACCTTATTCCGGCCTACGGTGCGTAACATCAGTTAAATAATCGTAGTTGAGGGATGTTTATCCCTGTCCTACTCCACCCGCCTCAACAATTCATCCATCCAGCTTGTCGGCAAAACCCGCTTCAAGTAACCAAACAAATAAGTGGGGAAGGTGACGTAATACCTCGCTTGGGGCCGTTTGGCTTCCAGCGCGTGGATTACCCGCTTTAAAACCGCCTCTGGCCCTAATGTAAAGGGCACTGCCGGGCCTTGTTTCAACAGACGGGCCTCCAAATCTTGGTACTTCTCGCGGTGGCAACTGGTTTCCGGTTCGATATTTTTTAAATACATGGCATAGGCGTTGTCGCGGAAGCGGCTGCTTATGGGTCCGGGTTCGACGAGTGAAACATACACGCCGCTGCCAACCAATTCCAATCTTAGTGTGTCGGCCAAGCCTTCCAATGCGTATTTGCTGGCGTTATAAGCTCCCCGGTAAGGCATGGCGGCAAAGCCCAGAATCGAACTGTTGATGATGATCCGGCCTTCGCCTTGCCCTCGCATCACCGGCAAGACCCTATTGGTCAATTCTAGGGTTCCAAACACGTTGGTTTCGAACTGTTCGCGAATGACTTCCCGACGCAAATCTTCGACCGCACCCGGTTGGCCGAAGCCGGCGTTGTTGAACAGCCCATAAAGCTTGCCTCCGGTGGCATCCAATACGGCTTCCACGGCCTCGCCAATGGAGGTTGAATCCGCAATATCCAGCCGGTGAACTTCGAAACCTTTTTCTTTTAACATCCTTACATCTTCCGGCTTGCGGGCGGTGGCGAACACCCGGTAGCCACGCGCTTGCAAACCTTCCGCGCAGCATAAGCCGATGCCGGAGGAACAGCCGGTGATTAAGACCGTTTTGTCATTCATGCCGTTTTTCCGTGTGCATTAAGTTGGTGATTGGGGGATGTGATTTTTCAGAATCATTTTACAATGCACTGATCTTACTGCCTTCATTCAAAATATCCAAATATCGTTGGCACTCAGGGTCGGTATCATCCGTGCTGCATATATGGACAGCAAGCCATTGCCAGCCTTGGGTTGCAATTTGAGGCGGAGATGCCCAATTTCGCTGACAATTTCGGCCCTCAATTTCGTGGTGTCAATATCATGGACGGTATGGGTATCGTCAAGAAAATTCAGAAGATCAAGAACAAAGGCCGCATTAATTGCCGTATAGCCCATATCCTGTGCGATGCCTTGCCGGTATCCCCGTAGATAATACTGGAATGAACGGCGAAGGTCGTCGATTTCCCCCAAAGCCTCCCACCTGCGTTTGTGGATTCCCCCTGCGATGCCAAATGTTTCACCTTCTGAAACACAGTCTGCAAATGCAGGGATTTCTGCCCTGAACCCACCTCAGGAACAGCAGGCAGGTCAGTTCGGTGACGCATTGGTGTTGCTCCCGACATCGTCAGCCAACGTGCATTGATGTTTAATGGGATGCCTTAAGTGAGTATACTTGCGCAGCCTTAAACTGTTTTAGCACGCTTGCAAACGATAAAACCCAATCTTAAGTAATTGCCATGCCCTTAAGCCGAACTATTTTGATTACCGCGTTTGCCCTCGCTGTTTGCATAATCCGCCCTTCACACGGCGCAATCTTGGTTGCAGTGGATGTAGGCCATACCTTGGAACATCCGGGCGCGACGAGTGCGCGGGGCGAGACAGAGTTCGGCTTTAACCGCGAACTGGCCGGAAAAATCCAGGAGGCGCTGTCGGCAGCGGGCTTCGCAACCCAGCTTATCGGCGAACACGGCATGATGAACGCCTTGAAGGCACGGACGGACGCGGCGGCGCAAGCAGGTTTCTTCCTGTCCGTCCACCATGATTCGATGCAGCCACATTATCTCTCCGAGTGGAAATTCGAGGGCAAAACCTTGGCCTATGGCGACCGCTTTTCCGGCTTTTCCCTGTTTGTTTCGCGTAAAAATGCGCATTTGGCCGCAAGCCTAAAATGCGCCTCGGTGCTTGGAAACAGGTTAATCCAAGCGGGTTTCAAACCTTCGCGTCACCATGCCGAGTCCATACCGGGTGAGAATAGACCCTTCGCGGACGAGGCCAACGGAGTTCATTACTACGACGATTTGGTGGTGCTGAAAACCGCCCGCCAACCGGCGGTGTTGATGGAAGCCGGCATCATCCTCAATCGGGACGACGAGTTGACGTTACGAAAACCGGCAACACAGGAGAAAATTGCCAAGGCAGTTGCCGGGGCCTTGGCGGTATGTCTAGGCAAGCCGCCACACCCTTAGCGGATGTTACGCAACGGGCCAATAATGTGAGCTGCTTTGGCGGATTGAAATTCGTGGCGGCCTGGAGTCCGCCCTGCTACTGAGGATCAGTCAAGATGCTTGGGTTGCAGCCACGATGTCTTCCAAGCTGGCCATCAAAACCTCTGCGTAATAGAGGGTTTGGTTGTCACGGATTATCCCTAGGCAACAGAATAACTGCTGAGCCAATTCCGACTTGCCTAGCCCTTTTTCCCCCGCAACCTGTTGCGGGCCATGGACAATAATGCGCAATTCTTCATTGGTGTGCAGACTTCTGGAAACCCGCTGGTCTATTGAAATATTGTGCGCTATATAAACCATCGGATTGGCCAGAAAATCATAGCCCTCGCTCACAGCCTTTTCCAGCAAGGCGCAAGAAGTCAGCGCGCAGGGATACATATCAGGATAATTCACCCGATTTTCGAGTACATCGAAATAGTAATATTGATCGCATAACGAGCCAGCAGTAAAATTCTTGGCATTGCCGGCACTGATATATTTTCTCTTTAAGTAATATTGCGAATCGGTCGCCAATGCCTGTGGTTTTGCCAACATGTCATCGGCAATCATGCGAAAGTCATCGCCCGGTGCATAAAGGGGTACGGTCGTTTCCCGCCTGTGGCCGAGGATTATCATGGAATCGCTTTTGCGGGCGACAACGCGATTGGATAGGCTGGGAGGATCCAATTTCATCACGGTCGGCTTTACCTCGACGCGAAAAGGCTCGCCCGGCAGTAACGCATTGGCGAAGGTTAGCTGATAATTGCTAAAATACAGCCCATGTTCCGCAACGAACCCTTGCTCTCCCTGTTCGTCGCGATGTAGGTTGACGAGGTATTCGATCAGGCACTCCAACTGAAACCCAAGCACGATTGTCGGCTTATAAGGGTTACCGCGAATGCGCTGGAATTTGTGCGGATCGTGAAATGGGTTAAAATCGTCAGTTGAATTGCGCACCGCGTCAATATGGATTTGCTGAAAACAGAAGCCAAATTCCGATTTGTCCATTTTCTTGCCTTCAAATTTTAGTTATTTATTTTAATGACGATCCTTACGGCCGGGACGGAACGAATCAACCTAGCCTTGCATAGCCACTGCCCATTGAACGGTCACGCGTTCGAATGGGCAGGGCGTACCCACCAGGCATAATACACGCTGTCACCTGTTGTCTGCCAACTTGGCAACTCTGCATTCGATTTTCCGCATCAACTCAGCCAATGACAGCGGGCGCAGCAACATTTTGGGCTATCAACTTAAGGCGGGGCACGATCAAGGCTTACCCGTTCGCACTGAGCTTGTCGAAGGGTGGGCGGTTAAACCATTCATGGTTCGACAAGCTCACCACGAACGGCTTAACCTGCCCCGCCTTAAGCTGGTAGCCACATTTTGATCTGGAATTTGAGTCATGCAGAGTTGGGTTATGCTATTCCGCCCTATTGCGCCATGGGCATAAGGCAAGCTATATTGTATCCGAAAAATTGCCGAGGAATCCCATTGTGAATCTCGAACAACCCGCCGTACTTGATCTTGGCGCATTAAGTGACGCACTTTCCTCATTGCAGGAAGGCTTGGAAGTGGTCAGCGACCCCAATTGGTTTAATCAACAATCATGAAACGCTGGGGTTCATCGGCGATGCCCGTTTACTGCTGGATAAATTGGAAGCGTTGAATGGCTAAACCGCCGATAGACATACCCGTCAAGCACTGGGAAATCGTCCGGGACATCCTACAAAAGCAGGTTCCCGGGTATGCGGTCTGGGCGTTTGGTTCTCGCGCCAAAGGGACTGCCAAGCCCTATTCCGACTTGGATTTGGCCGTCATCACCAACCAAGCTTTAAGCCTTGCGGTCAGCGCCGCGCTTGATGACGACTTCTCCGCATCTGACTTGCCTTGGAAAGTGGACGTGGTGGATTGGGCGACGACGGGCGCATCATTCAGAAAAATTATCGAGCGGGAGAAGGTGGTGGTGCAGAAACCTACAAAAGCCGTGGATGTAGTCTGATAGGTTGCCGCCAGGGGTTTCAAGAAAAATTGGAAGCAGTCTATGATCGACCCGACGAGCCTGGGAGGATGCACCATTTCAAAAGTCTAACAAGGCATGGCGTTGAAGAAAAAGTGTTTTTTAGCGTGAAATGGATTGACTGCGCTTCCTTAGTCTGGCGGAAGCTGGAATTATCTGTTCTAATAACCTGTAAGTCTGGTCAGATTGATGTGCCAGGCAAACAATAAAAATAAGGAGCATGATGATGTCGAAAGGGCAAAACCTGCAAGATCCTTTTTTAAATGCATTAAGAAAAGAACATGTGGCGGTGTCCATTTATCTGGTCAACGGCATCAAATTGCAAGGCAAGATCGATTCTTTCGATCAGTATGTGATAATGCTGAAAAACACTGTGAGCCAGATGGTTTACAAGCACGCCATATCCACCATCGTACCTGCGCGGCAGGTGAGCGTACCCAACATGCTTGAATTTTCTGAAGACGGGGAGTAGCTTGTACATTTGCGTCTTGCCAAGTTTTAGCCGCCCCGGATTTTTCCCATGTTGATGGGGTGCGTCTTTGTTTGAACGTCCGGGTTCCGGTGAGCGTGCCGTTCTCGTCCATCTGCAAACCCAAGGTGACACAGAAGAACTTTCAGAACTTCGGGAGCTTGCGATATCAGCGGGAGCCTTGCCTTTGGCTGTGGTCACGGGCAAGCGACAAACCCCGGATTCCCGTTATTACATCGGCACCGGCAAGCTGGAAGAACTCTCCTTGGCGGTCGCCGAACACCAAGCGGAACTCGTCCTGTTCAACAACATGTTGTCGCCCAGCCAGGAACGCAACTTGGAAAAGGCCCTTTCGGTGCGGGTAGTCGATCGGACAGGGCTGATACTTGACATTTTCGCACAGCGCGCCCGCACTTTCGAGGGTAAACTGCAAGTGGAACTGGCCCAGCTTCGCCACATGTCAACACGCCTAGTGCGGGGTTGGACCCACTTGGAGCGGCAGAAGGGCGGCATAGGTCTGCGCGGCGGGCCGGGTGAGACTCAACTCGAAACCGACAGGCGTCTATTGGAGAACCGCATAAGGGCGATCCAGAAGCGCTTGGAAAAGGTCGGGCAACAACGGGAGCAAGGGCGGAATGCCAGAAAGCGCGCCGATGTGCCTGTGGTTGGCTTGGTGGGGTACACCAATGCGGGAAAGTCCACGCTGTTCAACACCCTGACCCTTTCGGATGTGTACGCAGCCGATCAACTATTCGCAACGCTTGATCCCACCCTGAGACGCTATCAGGCCGGGGGTCAATTGTCTGTGGTCATGGCCGATACCGTGGGATTTATCCGCCATTTGCCCCATGAGTTGGTGGCTGCTTTTCGTTCCACGTTGAGCGAAGCCAGCGACGCCGACTTGTTGTTGCACATGATTGATGCCAGCGATGAACGGATAGACGATACTATTGCCCAAGTCGAGATAGTCCTCGCAGAGATTGGCGCGGATCGGATACCCAGGATTCAAATATACAACAAGTTGGATTTGTTGGAAAACGCGAACCCAAGGCTGGAGCGGGACGAACAGGGGCGAATCTCAAAAGTTTGGCTGTCGGCGCGGACAGGGGAGGGCATCGAACTGCTTGATGAAGCCATAATCGGACGATTGAGTGGGGAGATCAGGCGGCATGTGGTTCGTCTGGCCCCGACTGATGCAGCCCTGCGAGCCCGTCTCTATGAAATCGCCAAGGTTTTAAAGGATGAGGCCGACGAAACCGGTGGTTGGACGATGGAGGTGGAAGTGGCCACCAAGGATGAACGGCGTTTAAGAGAATTTGGCAGAGCTTGGATGGCCGATAAAACAGAGGAAAAGGAAGCAAAAGAATCTCAAGTGAACTTTTCTGGATAATTTCATTCTATCGGCTGTCTTTATAAACTGTGTTTGTCGGAATAAATCATCGTGTTTGAACAACAACAGGAGTCATTCAATGTCCTGGAATGAACCGGGCGGTAACAAAAAAGACCCTTGGAGCGGGCGGGATCAGCAGGAAACCCCTCCTGATCTGGAAGAAGTGATGCGTTCCTTGCGGGAAAAGCTGGGGGGTATGTTTGGCGGCGGCGGCAGTGACCTTGGCGGCAATTCAAAAAACACCCTGATTTTGCTGATTGCGGTTCCTCTAGTCATTTGGGGCTTGACGGGTATCTATATCGTCGATGAAGGCAGCCGCGGCGTGGTGACACGTTTCGGCAAGTACATGGAGACGACTCAGCCGGGGCCGCATTGGCGACTGCCCGCGCCCATTGAGAGCCACACCATCGTCAATGTGGAGCAGCAACGTTTCATTGAGGTGGGCTATCGTTCCAACAATCGCCAGCAAGCTTCGCAATCCTTTTCCAAGGAAGCCTTGATGCTGACCCAAGACGAAAACATAGTCGATGTCAGGCTGTCAGTCCAATATCAAATCAAGGATGCGAAAAACTATCTCTTTAACTTGAGCGATCCCGACACTACCTTAAGGCAAGTGACCGAAAGTGCGGAGCGCGGTGTCATAGGCAAGAACACCATGGATTTCGTGCTGACCGAGGGAAGGAGTAGTTTCGCCGACGAAATGAAGGTCGAGATTCAGAAAATCCTGGATGATTACAATGCCGGCATTCGCGTCATGGCGGTCAGTGTCAAGGATGCGCAACCCCCCGAGGAGGTGCAAAGTGCTTTTGAAGATGCCATCAAGGCTCGCGAGGACGAGCAGCGCCTGAAAAACGAAGCCGAAGCCTATGCCAATGAAGTCATCCCCAAAGCCCGTGGTGCTGCGGCCCGGTTGACCGAAGAGTCCGAAGGTTACAAACTCAAGTTGATTGCCAAGGCCAAGGGCGAAGCTGGACGTTTCGAGCAATTGTTGACCGAGTATCTGAAAGCGCCGGAAATCACACGCGAAAGGCTATACCTAGACACGATGGAAGCCATCTTCGACAAGACCAATACCGTCCTGCTGGACGTGAAAGGCGGAAACAATATGATTTATCTGCCCATCGACAAATTCCAGCGGCCTGGGCTAGCGGCGGAACCGGCGAAAGATGGCGACACCGCGCAAACTTACCAGGACTCAACCGACAGCGTGGTCAAGACTGTCAGGGGTGCCGTGGGGCGTGGCCGTGAAGGGAGGACGCAATGATGGGTAAAAATTCGCTGATTGTGGTTGCGTCCTTGCTTTTGCTGATCATTCTGGTCAGTTCGTCGGTCTATACCGTCGGCCAAGCCGAAAAGGCCATCAAATTCCAACTGGGGGAAATCCTCGAAACCAGTTCAACGCCCGGCCTGCATTTTAAGATTCCATTCATTAACAAAGTCAAGACTTACGATGCCAGATTGCTGACGTTGGAATCCAAGCCCGAGCGTTTTCTGACCTCCGAGAAAAAGAATGTCATCGTCGATTATTTCGCCAAATGGAAGATCAAAGATGTGGCGAAGTTCTACACATCCGTTCAGGGCGATGTCGTCCAAGCCAACATACGGCTGGAACAAATTGTCCAGTCCGCGATGAAGGACGAGTTCAGCAAACGGACCATCCGCGAGGTGGTGTCGTCGGAACGGGGTCAGATTCGCGATGTATTGGTGGCGGCTGCAAGCCCGTCCGCCGACGAGTTGGGGATTGAAATAGCCGATATTCGCATCATGCGGGTCGTGTTGCCCAGCGAAGTCAGCAGTTCGGTGTTCCGCCGCATGGAATCCGAACGGGCGCGCGTGGCCCGCGACTTCCGTTCACGCGGTGCGGAAATGGCCGAGCGCATCCGTGCCGATGCCGACCGCCAACGCGAGGTCATACTTGGCAACGCTTATCGCGATGCCGAACTGAAACGGGGCGAGGGCGATGCGACCGCTGCCGACATTTATGCCCAAGCCTACGGCAAGGACAAGAATTTCTTCTCGTTTTATCGAAGCCTCACCGCTTACAAGCAAGCCTTCAAGAACGAAGGCGACACCTTGGTGCTGGAACCGGATTCAGAGTTCTTCCAGTATTTCAAAAAGTCGAAGTAAAGCCTTATGTTGCCGGATGATCGTTGGTTGCTGCCCGAGGGGATAGAAGAGGTTTTGCCTGCCGATGCCAGGCGCTTGGAGATGCTTCGTAGAGCCGTGCTGGATCTGTTCGAGTCTTGGGGTTACTGCCAAGTCATGACACCGATGATCGAATACATCGAATCATTGTTGGTTGGCACGGGACATGACTTGGACTTGCAGACGTTCAAGCTCATCGACCAAATCTCAGGTCGGATGATGGGGGTGCGCGCCGACATGACGCCGCAGGTGGCGCGGATTGATGCGCGCAACAGCCACCCCGACGTGCCCGCGCGGCTGTGTTATCTCGGCACGGTGTTGCATACCCAGGCCGACCACTTGGAAAAGACCCGCAGTCCTTTTCAGGTCGGGGCTGAGTTGTATGGCCACGCCGGGTGTGACAGCGACTTGGAAGTGATCCGCCTGATGCTGGAGGTGTTGACACTGGCTGGCTTGGAAAATGTCCACCTGGACTTGGGCCATGTAGGCATTTATCGTGGTTTGGTCGGGCAGGCGGGGTTGAATGCCGCCCAAGAGGCCCAACTGTTCGATATTTTGCAACGGAAGGCTGCACCTGATTTGCGTGAGTTCTTCGAGTCCAACCCCGTCGATGCGGCTTGTGTGAAAATGCTGTCCGCCTTGATTGAATTGCACGGCGATGCCAGCGTCATCGGTGCAGCCTACGGACAATTGGCCGGGGCTAACGGACAGATCCGGGAAGCTTTGGCTGATTTGGAAACGATAGCCAAGTCACTGTCAGGCAGTTTCCCCAACTTGCCGATTCATTTCGATTTGGCTGAATTGCGTGGCTACCACTACCATCGCGGGGTTGTGTTTGCCGCACTGGTGCAAGGCTACGGGCGCGAACTTGCCAGGGGCGGGCGCTATGATGGCATTGGCAAGCCCTTCGGCCAGGCCAGGCCGGCGACCGGGTTCAGCGCCGATTTGAAAGTCTTGGCGAGGCTGGCAGGTGACGGGTTTGACACATTCCCTGATCGCTTGGTTTTTGCCCCCTGCGTGGGCGACGGGGACTTGCATGCCAAGGTCGTTGCCCTGCGTGCCGAAGGCTGGAGCGTGGTTTTCGAATTGGCCGGTCAAACCGCAAACGCAGGCGACATGGGATGCCGGTTTGAGTTGCTGAAGCGAACGGGCGGGTGGGAGCTTTTCCCCGCAGCGGCGGAAAAAAAATGAACATAAATAGTGCTGATTTGGAATAAACAAAATGGGTAAAAACATAGTCGTCATCGGCTCTCAATGGGGAGACGAGGGCAAAGGCAAACTGGTCGATTTGCTCACCGAACAAGCCGACGCGGTGGTTCGCTTCCAAGGCGGGCACAACGCCGGACACACCTTGGTCATCAACGGCGGGAAAACCGTCTTGCATCTGATTCCCTCGGGAATTCTCCATGAGGGCAAACTCTGCGCCATCGCCAACGGCGTCGTGCTATCCCCCCAAGCCTTGCTGGAAGAAATCGCGTTGTTGGAGCAAGCCGGTGTCCCGGTGCGGGATCGCTTGCTCATCAGCGAAGCGTGCGCGCTGATTTTGCCGGTGCATGTTTCCTTGGACGTGGCTCGGGAAAAGTACCGTGGCAGCAAGGCGATAGGCACGACCGGTCGCGGCATAGGCCCGGCTTACGAAGACAAAGTCGCCCGCCGGGGGCTGCGGGCCGGTGACTTGTCAAATCCAGCCTTCTTCGCCGAGCGGCTCAAAGAATTGCTGGAATACCATAATTACATCCTCACCCATTATTACAAGGCGCAAGCACTGGATTATCAGAAGACATTAGCCGAAACCTTGGCGCTTGGGGAGCAGATCAAACCCATGCTGGGCGATGTGTCCGAGTTGCTCTACGCCTACCGCGACGCGGGCAAGAATGTCCTGTTTGAGGGTGCGCAAGGGGCGATGCTCGACATTGACCATGGCACCTACCCTTACGTGACCTCGTCCAACACCACCTCCGGCGGGGCGGCATGCGGGACCGGCATGGGGCTTTTGGATTTCGATTATGTGTTGGGCATCACCAAAGCCTATTCAACCCGCGTCGGCAACGGGCCGTTTCCCACCGAACTGGCCGACGAGATTGGCGGGCACTTATCCAGCCGTGGCGCGGAATTCGGTGCGACGACCGGCAGGGCGCGGCGTTGCGGCTGGTTCGACGCGGTGTTGATGAAAAAGTCCGCCCGCCTGAACAGCCTGAGCGGCATGTGCCTGACCAAGCTGGATGTCCTGGACGGGCTGGAGCAACTCGGCATTTGCACCGGCTATATGGTCGATGGCAAGCGCGTCAACACAATCCCGGTGGGGGCGGAAAAATATTCCCATTGCCAACCCATCATTGAAGACTTGCCCGGTTGGTCGGAAAATACCTTGGGCATCACGGATTTCGAAAAGCTACCCGCCAATGCCAAGGCTTACATCAAGCGCATAGAAGAATTCGTGGGCGTTCCGGTGGACATACTCTCCACCGGCCCGGATCGCAACGAAACCATTATGTTGCGCAACCCTTTCGACTGAGGTTTCGATGAAACTCGCTTTGGAATTATCGGTTTTATTGGTGGCAGTGGTGTTCTCCTGGCGAAGGAGCGCCGCGTGGCACATGCAGCAAGGCCGGGGGAAACTCGCCGCACGAATTGGCGCTTTGGGCGCGGCCATCACGGCTTTTGTCATCGTGGCCGGTTTGATATTCGTATTGGACCCGCCGCCCAGACCTGCTGGCAACGACCTGTCCGCCCCCGTCGCCGCCACGCCAAACCCGAACGCGGAATTGCCTAAAAGTCCGCCTGATTAGGAAGATGTTTCAGCCAGCGATAAAAACACCGTCATTCCGGCATGGATGCCGGAATCCAGTCACAGGGATGTGAATCTGCGCCTGCCCCAAGCATTGGTGCAAGCAGACGGCGTGTCACCGTCCATGGCACTGGATACCGGCATCCTAAGCCGGTATGACGAAGTTCCTCGGCACTGGCTGAAGAATCTTGCCAATCAGGTACGATGATGGGCCGTAGGTCGGGCAATGCTGTTGAATTAAGGAGTAGGTCGGCATCCCCATGCCGACAATGGGCTTGCTCCCTCCTTGGCGGCAAAGGGTTGCCGCCCTACGTGTCATGTGATCATTGCTAAATTCAACAGTATTGCACAGGTCGGGAGGCTGCTTGGCGGGTCAGGGTCAAGGCAAGCGGCTTGTCAGTGTGCCGGAAACGCCCGCAAGAAATCCCCCCTGCCCCCCTTTTGCAAAGGGGGGTTGGGGGGGATTTGTCCTCCGGTTCCCACGCTTAACGCTCATCATTGTACAAAGGCCCCACGGGACGGGAAAACACCGTCATTCCGGCATGGATGCCGGAATCCAGTCACAAGGATGTGAATCTGCGCCTGACTCAAGCACTGGTGCAAGCGGCATGTTACCGTCCTTAGGCGCTGGACACCGGCATCCTAAGCCGGTATGACGAAGTTCTCGGCACTGGCTGAAGAATCTTGCCAATCAGGTACGGTGATGGGCCGCAGGTCGGGCAATGCTGTTGAATTAAGGAGTAGGTCGGCATCCCCATGCCGACAATGGGCTTGCTCCCTCCCTCGGCGGCAAAGGGTTGCCGCCCTACGTGTCATGTGATCATTGCTTAATTCAACAGTATTGCGCAGGTCGGGGGGCTGCTTGGCGGGTCAGGGTCAAGGCAAGCGGCTTGTCAGTTTGCCGGAAACGCCCGCAAGAAATCCCCCCTGCCCCCCTTTTGCAAAGGGGGGGTTGGGGGGGATTTGTCCTCCGGTTCCCACGCTTAACGCTCATCATTGTACACAGGCCCCACGGGACGGGAAAACACCGTCATTCCGGCATGGATGCCGGAATCCAGTCACAAGGATGTGAGTCTAGGGGTCGCCATCAAGCCTTTTTCAAACACTTACGCAACCGACAAGTTACCGTCCATGGCACTGGATTCCGGCATCCATGCCGGAATGACGGAAATGGGGCCATAATGAGAATTGCTGGATTTACCAAGCTTACTCCGGCCTGCCACCGTTGCGTGTCAACAGCATTGGAATCTAACCCGCCCTACAATGCCACCTCACTCCTGAATCCCGCCTTCGGTCAATTTGGCCGGGTCGAGCAGACGTTCCAATTCTTCCCTCGCCATGCCGGTCAGTTCCATCGCCACATCAACGACGGGGCGCTTGGTTTTATAAGCGTTCTTGGCGATTTCCGCCGCTTTGGCATAGCCGATGATGGGGTTGAGCGCGGTGACTAGGATCGGGTTCAGCGCCAGTGCGCGGTTCAAATTATCCTCGCGGACGGTAAAACCGGCGATGGCCTTGTCCGCCAACAAGCGGGTGACATTCGCCAACAGTTCGATGCTTTGCAGCAGGGTGTAGGCAATCAAGGGCAGCATCACATTAAGTTGGAAGTTGCCGGACTGGCCCGCCACGGTGATGGTCGCATCGTTGCCGATGACTTGGGCGGCGACCATGCAGGTGGCTTCCTGGATGACCGGGTTGACCTTGCCGGGCATGATGCTGGAACCGGGTTGCAGGGCGGGCAGCGCGATTTCGCCCAAGCCAGCCAGCGGGCCGGAGTTCATCCAGCGCAGATCGTTGGCGATCTTCATCAGGCTGACGGCGACGGTTTTTAACTGGCCGGACAATTCCACCGCCGCGTCTTGGCAGCTCAGGCTCTCGAAAAATGACGCATTAGGTTGGAACGGCAGGCCAGTCTCTTCGGCCAAGATTTCGGCGATCCGGGCGGCGAATGCCGGGTGCGCGTTAATGCCGGTGCCCACCGCCGTGCCGCCTTGGGCCAGCCGGTAAATACGCGGCAGGCTGGCGCGTAGTCGCTCCACGCCATTGCCAATCTGCTGCGCCCATCCATCCAGTTCTTGGCTCATGCGGATCGGCATGGCATCCATCAAATGAGTGCGCCCGGTCTTGACCACATCCTCCAGTGATCGGGCCTTGTAGGCTATCGTGGCTTGCAGGTGTTCCATTGCCGGGATGAGGTCTTCGTTGACGGCGAGGGCGGCGCTGACATGGATCGCGGTGGGTATGGTGTCGTTGCTGCTTTGGCTCATGTTGACATGATCGTTGGCGCTGACTGGCTGGCCGTGGCGCCGCGTAGCCAGTGTGGCAATGACCTCGTTGGCGTTCATGTTGGTGCTGGTGCCGGAACCGGTCTGAAACACATCAATCGGGAAGTGTTCCAAATGCGCGCCGTCGATGATTTCTTGGGCGGCATCGACAATGGCCTCGCCCATGGCCTCATTCAACAAACCCAATTCCATGTTGACTTTGGCCGCGCTTTGTTTGACCAACGCGACGGCGCGGATGAAGGCACCGGGCAAGGGAATGCCTGACACTGGGAAGTTTTCGACGGCGCGTTGGGTTTGTGCGGCATACAGGGCGTTGGCGGGCACTTGCAGTTCGCCCATGCTGTCTTTTTCGATGCGGTAGTTGGATGCGGTCATGATTCGTGTCAAGGGGTTGATAAGGTAAATGCAAGGAACCATAGCGCATGTCCGGCCCAATCTCCAACTAGGATTCGGTGAAAAGTGAATTGTGTAATTTACGCAGCACCGCTGGCCGGCTGTTGTAGGGCGACCTTCAGGCCGCCGACTCATTCAAGTAGAGTCTTGGTTGGGTCGAAGCGGCCTGAAGCCCACACTAAAGGTGTTCGCTGCTTAGTGGATATGGCCGAAAATAACTTCCTTGCGCCGTAGTCAGCTATAGTTCCAGTCGTCGGCTGGGCGGCTGACGGGCAAAAAGAAGCGGGAACCCTCAAAATAGAGCCTTTTCATAAACGATTCGACTCTAACCGTAGGAGGTGTCCCCGCCATGAACAA
>Ga0194049_1000029_pt1 | contig 59417 bp, 60 predicted proteins | sample JunL2225m_MetaG_FD_148665 | JGI IMG/M metagenome (GOLD analysis project Ga0194049, IMG submission 148665) | Anoxic zone freshwater microbial communities from boreal shield lake in IISD Experimental Lakes Area, Ontario, Canada - Jun2016-L224-25m | ecosystem: Environmental > Aquatic > Freshwater >... | reverse complement strand
GCCACGGCACCCGCACGCCCCAGGGGTCGCGTCACTTCGCCTTGCTGGCCAGTGTCATCGACACCTGCCGCCGGCGCGGCCATTCCCCCTGGGAATACCTGCAAACCGCCATCACCCGTCGGCGCCAAGGATTGGCCCTCTTGCCGTTGCCGGCGTAAGGGGGTGAACGCTTACCCAAACTCAGGTAGCCAGTAACGAAATCGAGAATACGCGGCGGGTCTAGCGGTCGGATGGTGACGGTGTCCAGCCCCAAATCCAATGCGCCGGTATAGTCCAATTCACGGCAACTCACCAATGCCGACAAGTCTTTATTATTTTTCAAGAATGATTTGACCAAGGCCGCTTTCGCCGCCCGTTCACCGGAGGGGACTTCGTTCAGCCCGTCCAGCAACAGCACTGCCCGCCGGGTTTTAAGCAGCGGTTCTAGGTAAGCACCCAGTTCTCCTAATTCGCGCTCGATAAAATGCTGGAGAGGCTCATCAGACGTAGTCCATTTGCCAAGCCGGACTAGCAGCGGCAACGGGGCCGACGGGTCTGCCAGTGCTTGGCCCACGGCATCCCGCGCCAGCTTCCATAACGTAGTGGTTTTCCCCGCCCCCGGCTCGCCCAACAACGCCGCACGGCGCACCTCGCCAAAGGCCACAAGAATATCGTCATAACTACTCGGCTGTTTTGGCGGTTCGTCGGTGTGGGCGGTGATCCGGCACAGATGGCGGAATTCCGGGCGCATCACCACAGAGGGCAAAGGGACCGACGCTTGGTTTTTGGGATTCACCTTGGCAACCCCGGCCATGGGCGTATACAACTCGGTATGCACCAATTCGCCCAACTGCAATCGGCGCAGATAGGCCAGTTCCGCTTGCCTTTGTTGACTCTCAGCGGGCATCGCGGGTGCAATGGGTTTGGTCAGCGAAGCCAGCAAGCGGCCTAGGCCAGTGTCATAGTCAGGTTCAATCGGGATGGATTGGCGGTCGGCCATGTACCAAGGCAGTAGGCAGCTCTTGGTCAGCAGGGGTATGATGGGTTTGCCGAGTTGTTTCGCATGAAGGAATTCCAGCCGTACCCATTCGCTGCGGTTGGCGGCTTCCGTCACCAAGGTGACAACGGCATAAGCCCGTTCCAAGCCCTCGGCGATGGCTGCAATCCAAACCTCGCCGCCGGGTATGTCAGTGGTATCCAGCCAGCACGGATGACCGGCCTGTTCCAAATCATCCAGCAGCCGATCCGCAAAGGCGCGGTCGGCACGGGAATAACTCAGAAATACCACCTGGTCAGTGGTGTTGGTTAGTCGGGCAGCAATTCTCATGATGAGGCAAAACGTTAAACTTTAGTCCGTCATTCCTGCCGGGAAGCAGGACAAATCGGCAGGATAGCCGATTTGCACGGCTCCGCCGCCCGAAGGGTGAGGGACAAGGATGTCCCGATTGCATCCTGTCACAAGGGCGTGAAACTAGAGTTAGCCACTCACCTTTAATCATGTATTCATGCATGGACAAGTTACCATCCATGGCACTGGATTCCGGCAGTCCATGCCGGAATGACGGCTTAACTTTACAGCATCCATCCATTTTCCCCCATTATCGTCCCGAAAAATACCCCTCCAAATACTCCCTCCGAAAATCAAAAATCTTCTGTAAACGGCTGCGGACAAACAACGCATGGACTACCCGGCCCAGCCAACCCCACGGCATGACATAATGGACGATGTCCTCCATTTCAACGCCGCCCTCCACTTCGCGGAAGCGGTGCAGATGATGCCAGAAGCGGTAGGGGCCGAGGCGCTGCTCGTCAACGAACTGGCGCAGGCGCACCACATGCTTGATTTCGGTCACCCAAACCATCGGGATGCCGGCCACGGCGGCGATGCGGTAGGTGATGATTAGCCCTGGGTAAATTTCATCGGGAACCTCCGAGGTGATGTGGAAATTTAGAAAAGCAGGGGTGATTTGTTCCAAGTTGGCGGGTGTGGAGAAAAACGGCCAGGCCTGTTCCAAGGTGATGGGCAACACCTGCTTGCGCGTCAGGGTGTATATCTTCATTATAAAGAGCCTTCCGTAACAAGGGATAGGGCATTTACGCGAATGCCTCTACCGTAGGGCGCCTTGGGGGCAATGCTATCGACACGCAACGGAGGTAGGCCGGAATATGCCCGCCCAATCGGGCGTTTCCGGCAAGCCAACAGGCCGAGTGCCGGAAACGGTCGTTGCACGACCTTATTCCGGCCTACATCCAAACCCTAATTCAACAGCATTGACCCCACAGGGGGGATATTCTTTATCGAAAATCAGCCTAGTGTTAATAACAAGACAAATTCAGCCGGGTGGGAATCAAAAAGGGATATCGTCGTCGAAGCCGTCATCCGAACCTTTCCCGTGGGCTGGCTCGGGTTGGCGCATGGGTTCCGGCGGTGCGCTATAGCGATCTTGGTCGTAGCGCGAAGTGGGGGCAGGTTGCGGGGCAGGGGCGTAGTTGCCGCCGGGCCTTGGCGCATTGGATGATTCGCCCGCACGGTCGAGCATCTGCATTTCATCGCCCAATATCTCAGTGGTGTAATGCTTGACACCCTCTTTTTCGTATTGACGGGTCTGGAGTCTTCCTTCTATGTAAATTTTGGAACCCTTCTTGAGATATTCACCTGCGATTTCTGCAAGGCGTCGGTAGAAGACGACTCTGTGCCATTCCGTGCGCTCTTGCGGTTGGCCGGTGTTTTTATCCTTCCAAACTTCGCTGGTGGCAATGCTAAGATTCGTCACAGCCTCTCCGTTGGTCATGTAACGTACCACCGGGTCAGCCCCGAGGTTGCCGATCAATATCACTTTATTTACGCCGCGACTTGCCATGGTATGAATTTTCTCCGTTGCCGGGTTGATTGAGGGGTTGCTTAAGGCACATGATAGCGAAACCGCAGTGTAAAAGGGAAGGCTGCTGCCAAGTTAGACTTCCCCAAGCCCTGTCCAATGCTTATTCGCTGTCCGGTCCGAGGGTGAATTCATCCAGCCAGTTCTCCAGCGTTTCCGTGTCGAGTCGGTGGGTGATGGATTGACCTTCAGGCTTTTCGAAGGTGATGACGTTTTCCGGCATGTCGATGAATTCCTCCACAAGCAAATCAGAGTGAGTTGAGACGATTAACTGAGTCCGTTGCGAGGCATCGCGCAACAATTCCGCCAGGGTAGGCATCATTTCGGGGTGTAGGCCTAGTTCCGGTTCCTCAATGCAAATCAAAGGGGGCGGAACGGGATGGCAAAGTATTGCCAACAGGCAAAGGAAACGCAGTGTGCCATCCGACATGATTGCAGTTGGAATCAGGAAGCCCGCTTCCTTGATGGATATTTGCGCAACACCCTCGACAAAATTGACATTGATATCCTCCGTATTGGGAAGAAGAGTACGGACATGCCCCAAAATCTTCTTTTTGGTTTCGGGCGCGTTGCAGAGCAAAGACAGGATTGCGCCGAGGTTTTCAAAGTTTTCGGAGAGGAAATCTTCCGTCAAGCCTTGATTGTCGGGGATGCGCAGCGGGCAAAGTGCCCCAAATGTCCAATCCCGGTAAATGCGAATTTTGCCGAATGCTTCCCCTAACCAGGAGATTTCCGGATATGCCTCGGTATTTTTGCGCTGTGCCAATATGGATAGCTCGGTGTTGATGTCTTCCCGTTTTAACTGCCGCCGGCCACTTTTCACATTGATGACCGGCGCGCCTTTTTGATAGGCAAAGTAGAAATAGGATTTTCCGTGGCCCACATCGGGATGCTCGTTTTCTATGCGTTCGTCGGTCAGTTGGAAATTTTGGTTGCTGGCAGTGAATTCCAGCCAATAGCGCAGGTTTCTGGAACCGACGGGGCAATTAATCACCGCTTCCAACCGGACGATAGGGTGATTTTTATGTCCTTGCCATAGCCAGCCCAGTGGCAGGGGGGCGGGTTGGCTCTTAGTTGCCGACTGCAACAGTCTGACGCACTCGATAAGATTGGATTTTCCACTACCGTTGGGACCGGCAAGGATATTGAGTGGTGCCAGTTCGATAGGCGGTTGATCCTCGCCAAAAGAGAGGATATTTTTAGGATTGATACTGGTAATAAGCATATGATTATGCGGGCGGCCTTAGGATGGGCTGTTTTGGGTTGACATGCGGATAGTGTGTGAACGCCGAAGGCTTATTGGCACACTTACAATTTATTTACCCTACGATTTTGTAAAACCCTGTATTATAGCGATAACGCCTAGACTATTGCTAGCGTGCCCAGCCTTGCACTCTTGCATGGAACATAATACATTGTTTTTGTTGCTTTAATTAGCTATAATAGAATTCCTTGAGTCATCCGGATTTCGGTGCAGCCTATGGTTTAACCCTATTGGCGAGCGTGGCCTTTTTTAATTTCTGAAGAGTTGACGATGCTATGGGCAAGAAAATTTTAATTAAATTGGTTTTGGCAATGTTTTTTTTAAGTTGGTTGTGCGGTTGCACCAAAGTTGACCCTGGGCAGAACCTAAAGGCTGGCGAGTCATTTTTGGCGGAAAATCGGACAAAGGAAGGCGTGGCAACCACGCCGAGTGGCTTGCAGTACCAAGTCTTAAACGAGGGCAACGGCCGGAAGCCTATTGCAACAGATAGCGTCACCGTAAATTACAAGGGTTCGTTGATTGATGGAAAGGCATTCGATAGCGGTGAAAAGATCACTTTCCCTCTGAACGGTGTCATTCCTGGCTGGACCGAAGGCTTGCAGTTGATGAAAGAAGGGGCAAAATACCGCTTCTTCATTCCGTCCGCGCTCGCTTATGGCGAAAGTGGCGAGGCGCGTGTCATCCCTCCCAACGCCGCGCTGATTTTTGAGGTGGAATTGGTCAAGGTCAATTGTTGAGGCGTTTTGTTCCGGCAAGAGACATGTTATGGTGACAAGCAACGAAGAATTGGCCAGGGTTGTCAAAAGTTTGGGGCTGGCAGGGATAAGGCGGCATATTTTTCTGTGCTGCGACCAGACCAAACCGAAATGCTGCAACAAGGAGCGTGGGCTAGAGTCTTGGGATTACCTTAAGAAACGAATCAAGGATTTGAGGCTTGAAGGTGTCTTGGGGCTTTATCGCACCAAGGCTAATTGCCTCCAGGTTTGTGCCTCTGGCCCTGTCGCCGTGGTCTATCCAGAAGGGGTTTGGTATCACTCGTGCACACCTGAAGTCCTTGAACGGATCATAAACGAACACTTAATAGGCGGATGTCCGGTCGAAGACTTTGTCATCGCATTGAGGTAGGATAGGGACTTGGAACCCCGCCCGGTTGATTTGACCAATGACCACGATATCATGGGTGGCTTTTAACTTGCCCCGCAGGCTAGTTTTCCCTTGATGGAGTGACACACTGGTTGCCACCCAACGACACCGCATGGTTGAGATTAATGCGTGCGCGGTTAATCAATGTCTTCATTTCATCTTTTGTGTCTGCCGACACGATGCCGATGCTGGCTTTAAAAAACACCTTGCCGATTTCCATTGCCGGGCAATCGAACTCCTTGCCGGCAATGTTTTTCCTGAGGCTTTCGGCATGGGCGTAGGCATCTTCTTGCGATAAATTCTGAAGGATGCAGGCAAATTCGCTGTCGCCGAAGCATGCGGTAATATTCCGCAAATCCAAAGATGATTCGATAAGTTCACCTAGTTTTCCCTGCAGCAACCTGGTTTGTTTTTCCCCAATTATGGTTTTTATGGCCTCCAAGCCTTCTATTTCAATCAATAATAGAAATTGCTGTGAAGGTTTGAATAGACCCAGTTTGATGGTGCGTTTATAAGTGCGCTCAAACCCGCGATAGTTCAGTAATCCAGTAACCGGTTCGATGAGTGCCGACATTTCCATATCGAGCTGACTATTTTGAATCGCCACCAAGATAAAACGGATTCTCCAGTGAATAATTATCGTCAATATTAACGCAGGTGTCAGAACGCTGGCGTATAGAATTACGGGAAAGTTAAAAGTGAAGGGTATGCCAACAGCAAAAGGAATTGCAGTCAGTCCAACGCACCCTAGTGTATTATAATTAAACGGGAAGACAATACAAAACAGAACTGTTCCGAGAAAAAAATACAGAAACTGGCCCACTCCAGCTTTCAGTCCACCGTCGAGTCCATTGAGTAGGAGTATTAATAATATCTCGCAGAGTGCCAGAGACAAATAGGCAACTGCATAGTTAAGGTATAGTGATTTTGAGAGCCACTTAAGCAAAGCTGAAAACAGCAATACCGCCAGTATTCCGCCACGGTAAAGGATGGACTTTAATGTGAAGTCAGCATCTAATGCCCAATCTCCACTCATGAAAATGGTTCCTAGCAGGGCAAATATTATCGTTTGCCTGACGGAAGTCAAGTGGTTCTCGAAAAATATCCTAGACCTCGTGTTTTGCCTAGCTTGTCGATTGGAACTGGCAAACATTTCGGAAATGCCTATACTCACAAATATCCTCCTAGCTGTGTTAAGTTACATTCGTTGCAAAAAAAATTCACAGATATATATTCTCTTATAATCGTGGTTGAACAAAGGAGCCCCTCCTTGCCAAGCTTTGTCCGATATTCCCGTTTGGCTTTTGATGGCTTCGCGGGCGTGGCAGTTTCAATTGCGCAGGGTCTTGTGCGAGCAATGTGAACATTAACAGAAAAAACAAAAAAATCACTCGCGGCACATCGTATAAGGTTCCGATCAAGCCAACCGAAAAGAAACCCATTAGTGAGGAGAGCAGGGTAAGGGCGAATAGTTCGCCACGAAGGGCCTGGCGTAAGCCAGAAGTCAGGACGTAAAGGTTTAGGGCAAGGAAAGCGATGATCCCCAGCAAGCCCTGTTCGAAATACACGTTCACCCAAAGGTTCTTGATGTGCAGCGGCAAGTGGGCATGGTCAGACGTTGGGAACCAGTTATCCAAGCCGTTTTCAAACCGTCCGTTAGTCACATGATCCTCCCCGTAACGATCCATGAGTTTGATATTGTCGATGTCGATGAAATTAATGGGCAGATTATTTACGCCTTGCGGGTTGTAAACAAAATGGGTGAGGCGCAGCACCAATGGCCGCCTACCGAACCTAAACCCGTCACCAATATTACCGATGTTGAATTCCCAATCCACATGCTGCCATTGGCCTTCCTTGACTGCCCGGGAGGTGGATATGCAATCGGAGTCCCAAGGGACGATGATGTTGCGTCTGCACACGCTGATGTCCAACGAGCCTATGTTGTTAGCCTTGGCTTTTACTTCTAGCGAGAGTTTGTATGGCTGGCCCGCCTCCAGATTGACCCGCTGGCCCATAGCCAAATCCATACTATTGCTGAGCCGTAGATAGGTGTTAGTGTCGTCTTCATGGAGTGCCGCGATACTGGATTTTTCCGTTTCATTTCCCCACAGGTAAGAGCGTGGGAACGCGCCTAAGCCCATGCCAAAGGCCAAAATATCCCATTCCGAACCCATTAAACCGATGGCATGTTGCCAATGTTCAAATCGACCGCCAAAATCGTCATGGGTAGTGGTGAAACGGCTTTTCATGTAGCTGCTTGATAAAGCGGGTACGCAAACGGCAATCAGGGTGACGGCAAAAGTCAAACTGATGCCCAGTTCGCGTAGACTGAATACCTCGCGCACCCGGTTACCGATGAATATGCCCGAAAACAGCAGACAAAGTGCAAGAGGTAGGCTGATTGCCAATGACTCGGCAAATCCGTTGCTAACCCATTTTGAGGTTAACAGACCTCGCATCATCAGGGCAAATCCAGCTAAAAACAGGAAGGCCATCAACATCGCACGTAAATCGCGGCGCAGTAGTTTCAGAAAACTCAGTAATATGGCACCACCGAATATTCCTAAAACTGCGATCAACGTATAATAGCCTCCTTTCCCGTATGTCATTGCGCCTATTCCAACTACCGTCAATAATATGATCGGTATGGGCCAAGCATCCTTGCCAGAGACTTTGCTGCGAATGTTGTGTTTGGCGTAGAGCAAAGCGAATGTCAATAGGGAAACTCCTACGGCTATATAGGTGCCTCGCGAAAATGTGACCAAAGCGGAATATAACCCGGAGGACAGTGCAATAGTTCCTATACCCATTTCCCAACGCGATCTCGCTGCCACCATCAGGGCCAAGGCAAATGGCCAAGTCAAGGCAATGTAACCATCAACCGCTTCACCCCCCGTATGCATTTCTGAAAACAGTGCGGTAATTCGATAATCGGTACTGAAATCCGTCAGGCTTTGCACTTTAGCATAAATACTGTCTCCATAGATCAAATCACTCAATACTCCGCGTTCCCAAAGCACGGCAACCCCCATGCCAATCAGACCAATGGCAACCCCGACAACTAACTGACGGCGTGCAAGCTCCCGGTCCAAAGTAAACGCACTTAACACAGATGGGATTAATAATACGGCCCAAAACAATGCTTTGCTTACCCGCAGCGCATTGTAATGGCTGTAATAACTGCTGAACGCATTGGCGTCAACGGCGGCAAGGGGCAATAGGCCCCGCAGTGTGGCTATGCAATGGGTGGTGAGGAAAAAAGCGACTAAAAGCCAGGGGACTAAAGCAAATCGAGGGCTTGAGGACGTACTGAAGTCTCCGTGCCATAGCGAGGAAGCCAAGGTGACCCAAATAAAGAAATCAAAATCTTCAAGGAAAAACCGCCCGCTCCAAGGCGCTAGGTTTACCATAGGCAAAATGATAGGGATGGCCGCTAGCCAAATCGAAGGCAAAATGATCAAACACAGGGCATAGGCGGTTAGAAGCAGAGTTAATAAAACACGCGCGAAAGGGTAATCGGCAACGCAATAGGCTGTAATGGATATGACAGCCAGTGCAAGCAAGCGTTGGAAGACTAGCGACGGAAGTGCGATAGCCGGTTTTGGTTTTACTGTCCGGGTAACCATGCCTTGGGTTTGTTTGATGTTCACGCGAAGACGGGCATTATTCCATTTGGGGGTTGCTGGTTTCATTGGCGGGGTTGCTTGATTCATGCGGTCGGCCGGCTTCCAACTGGTCGAGTCTTGCATGCAAGCGTTTGAGTTCTTCGAGAATCTGGCTTTCATCCCTTGCCATCCCGCCCATGTCGCGTCCAATGAGAACAGTGGAAAAGATCGCGGTCAGCAAGGCAAGCACGGCCAAACCGAACAAAATCAACAAGCATGCCAAGGTTCGCCCAAAGAAAGAGGTCGGTACCACATCGCCGTAACCGACATGGGTCATGGTTACCCAAGCGTACCACACTCCGTCCGAAAATGAGTGAACATTCGGGTCAATGAGAAAAACCACGAAGCCAAATAAGAGGGTGATGCCCAAGGCGAAAAAGAGTACATAACCGAGGCTCTTTTGCTTCAACATTTCAGTTTTAAGACTTTGCAGCCAAGTGATGGCGCTTTGCAGAAATAGACTGTTCATCATGCGTTATTCCTTTTTAGTTGTTCAAGAGGTTGGAGTTCACATTGAATTATAATTGCTTTTTGGAAGGCTAATCAATGAAAACAATCTCCTGGGTATAAATCGGCTACAGAACCCCAGTATCAAGGCCATTTTGAACCTCCGGGTAACACGATTGAGCGATAGATAGCCATTCCATATCCTCGGCCAATTATTTTCCGCCATGGCAGTTCCGCCCAAAGACAAAACCCCGTCCATGTATAACTGGATTGCTTCGCAGGCCATGGCGGCATGACCGCCGGCAAGGTTGTCGATGGAAAGGTGCAGCGTAACGATGAGCGGGTTGATCTTCCAATAAAGCAATTCCTCCGCCAATCGCATATAGCCCCCCCCAAGCCCGCTCAATTCTATAGCCAGGTTAAGGCCGAGTATTTCGGGAAGATACGTTCCCGGGAACTGGGAGATGGCAAGAAGGTAGCTGGGCAAGTCAAAGGAGGCATCGAGAAAATCAGGATGACAGGCGAAATCCATGGTTTCAGTCGATGGCAGTTCAATTGCCAATTCATTGAGCAAGTCGCGATAAATTTTGGGATGGTTCCATTCGACGATTCCCTCCCCCAATTCCTCCGCATAAATTCGGTATAGGAGACGCTGAAGGCGTTGGCCTTGATGCACCGCTTCTCCCATGTGCTGCAACCAGCAACCGTCGATAAGAATGGCCGGGGCAAACTGGCGTATGCCCCAGATGAACTCTTCCCGGCGCAATGTTGGCGGTGCTTGTAGCGGTTTGTATTTGGCAATCTCCATTTCGTGAATTTGCACTATGCGCTCCGCAAAGTCAGCAGGGGAGTAATCAAACAATCGCTGGTTAAGCGGGGCTATGCGATGCTTGTCGAGGAGTGCGAGGGACAAGACTTGCCCCACACGCCGTTGTGCCATGGAAAGGGTCGAAGTTTGCGCGTCTTCGTTGATCAATAAATTGAACAGGCCACGGTTGTCGATACGGCCAAACACTGGAAGGGTGAGGGACCGGTTCAGGCGGAAGTTCGCCATCCCATTGCACCCGGCATTCTCCGGTTTTTTTCGCTCCTCCGTGTGGGGGAAAACTAGCATTCCCGCGCCCGCAGGAAAGGGATGAGGCGCAGGGTGAAGCCCATCGGTGACAGTGGCCCCCGCCATGGCTGCCTTATGCCAGTCATCCGCCTCATCCAACCAAGCGTTAATCAAATCCAACTCATCCCCATCGAATACGCCGAACATCGGTCCGCCAAAACGGGTCATTCGGTCGAACGGGCGATGGCCCTTTTCGCCTTTGACATAAATGGAAGAGGCGAAGGCATCAAGGAAGCCGAATGCGTCAAAGGGCGACCCGGCAAACCATTCTTCCAATGCCCGGCCGCCCAATTCAACCCCTGCATGATAACCACGGGCGAACCGAAGCTTGCGGCGGAAAATTAAAGCCACTCCTTCCACCAGCGATACGCTTCTGTCAGCAAAGGTTTGCAAGTCGCTTAAGTAGCGGGCTTCATGATGATTATACAAGGCGAAACCCTTACATAGCCTAGGCCATTCCTCACTATCGACGGCAAAGGCTTGCAATGCGCCTTCGCATTGTCCGGTCATGGTTGTCAGGATGGCATCACGCCTAGGTGTAGGCAGGGCTGGCAGTCTCCATGGCGATACGCTTTTCGCATAAGCTAAGGTGAACCCCAATGTCTCCGGGAAAAAGCTCGACGAATGCAATCCAAGCGCCAATTGCAGACTGGCGAAATGTAGCGCCGACGCCCCAACGCGAAGGTTATGGGCAAAGCACCATGCCGATGCCTCTGGCAGGCCAATTTGGCAATTGTTCAGCCAGCCACGATAGGCAAAGGCAGGGGAATCCGACTCATCCTTGCCAAGCAGCGTCAGATAGCAGGCGAATAATTTATTGACAGGTTCCCTGTGTCCGTTGGCGGCAACAGCCACTGACTGCAACCAAGCCCCTTCCAGCAGGGCCAATGGGGCGTGGAAGGCAATCAAATCAGCATTGTTGCCGGGTCCGGGTTTGGGGAAATCGGTCAACCCTGGGATTTTTTCCATCCCGTCCATGGCAGTGCCGGTTTTGTCAGGGTGACAGCCCAACGCCATACTCACTGGAGTATCGGCTAGCAGGCGCAGCAACCATTCCTTTGCGTCGGCCAAGGTTTCCGGGTTTTCACGGGCTTTGGCCAAACGATGGAACCATTCGCGCAGTGACGCTTCTTCTCCCTCGATGGGCATGAATTTTCCGCTCATGTTGCCTCCGGTTTGGCGAACAGCCAGTCGCCGATGATTAATAGGTCAAGCCCGCTGGTCATGAAAACGGCCACTGCATCCTCCACTGAATGGACTATTGGTTTGCCCATGACGTTGAAGCTGGTGTTCAGCAAGAGGGGTATCCCCGTTTCTTGGTGGAAGGCTGTGAGCAAGCGGTGAAATGCCGGGTTCCACTCCTGTTTGACGGTTTGCAAACGTCCTGTCCCATCCACATGAACCACGGCAGGGACTCGTGCCGCCGCCTCGGGGCGGAAACGCAGGGCTTGCTCCATGTAAGGGGTCTCCCGGTAATCCTCAAAATATTCATGGCCATATTCATGCAGGATGGAAGGTGCGAAGGGGCGGTAATCCTCGCGGAATTTAACGCGATCGTTGATTCTCGACTTCATGCCAGGATCGCGGGGGTCGGCGAGGATGGAGCGATTACCCAATGCACGGGGACCGAATTCGGCCCGTCCCTGCACCCATCCAACCAATTTGCCCTGGGCCAGCAGACGGGCGGTTTCCTCACAAATCGTTCCGGGTAAATGGCGGACATCCATCCCTGCGGAAAATCGCACCAAGCGTGCCAGCGCCTCGTCGGAAAATTTGGAACCCAAATACGCCGACATGGGAAAAGACGAACTCGGAAAGTATTTTCGCTCGCGGGCAAAAGCCAGCCATGCCGCACCCAAGGCTGTGCCATCGTCCGCCGGGGCAGGGGGTATGTACAATTTGCTGAAACGGGTTTTGCTGGCGATTTGTCCGTTGAACGAGGAGTTAAGCGCACAACCACCCGCCAGGGCCAAATTTTCACTTGGATAATTGTCATGGAAGTTTGCCAGGATTTCAGTCATGATTTGGGCAAAATAATATTGCCCGGTGTAAGCCAGGTCGGCCGCCCTCTCTGCGGGGTCGGATGTCGGCCTGCGTTTTTTCTCCAACCCGGCCAAGGCGGGGAACAATCGACCTTGCGGATGTTCCAAATCCAGGCCGCGTACAGACAGGATGTTTTTCAGCAGCTTATAAACCTCCTCGTCGAACCGGCCATAGGGGGCCAGCCCCATGACTTTCCATTCTTCACCCTGCATCCAGTCAAATCCACACAATGCGGTGATGTGCATGTAATATAGTCCCAGGCTGCCAAGGCCATGGGATTCGTGGAGGCGTTCGAGTTTTCCGTTGCGGAATCGGTAGAAACACATTGAACCGTTTTCGCCATAGGAATCCACCACGGCACAGGCGGTTTCGCTGAAGGGGCTGGCGAAACAGGCCGAGGCCGCGTGGGTGTCATGATGGTCGAAATCGCGGAATTCAACCGGGCAAGACGAGTACTGTTCGCCGAGAAGGCGGGTCAGGTTCAAACCTCCGCGGGCAAGGCTAAGGCGATTGCATGCCATCATGTGGTGGATTTGGCGATTGTCCAAGGGTGATCCCAGTCGCTTTAATCCCTGCCGATTGAGTCCTCCCGCACTTAGCAGACCCAGCGCTGACGCGATTCTCTCATACCATGGCCTTTTCTTGCGCCAACTGAAGGCAAGCACGAAGCGTCCGGCATCGGGGCAGAATTCACGCAGCAGTCCAGGCAGTCTGGAGGGGATGTCCGGTTCGCAATTGATGGCCCGCTTGTATTGCAGATACCGTTCGCCCGCTTCGGCAAAGAGGGGGATGCCGTTTTCATCGACGATGGCGATGGCCGGGTCGTGGTAAGTCACTCCTAAGCCGATGTAATAGGTTTTCACGGCCATTGGGATATTTTGTCAACACATTGGAAGGAATAATTTGTAAGAGCCATGACCAGTTCCCCGCTAAGCATCGGAAGGGTTTCCGCTTTCGTAAATCTTGGGTTGGCCCGCGTCGCGCGAATCTGGGCCGAGCGTCTATTGTGTTTCATTTTGCCACTTTCCACATTCCTTTTTTTGTCCACAGCCCCCCATGCCTGGGATGCCGCGTTATTGTGGACTTTGCCAGTCTGGCTGTGCATCGCTGCCGATTACTTCAGCCCTGCCGACCGCAGCATGCCGAAACCTTGTGTGATGGAATGGTTATTGGACGCCCGTGTTTATGTTTTGTTCGCCTTGCAAATCGCCAACATTGTTTTGTTGCTGGAAGTGTCTAGCCGACTGGCGTGGGGAACACCGTTCGATTTTGCCACGAGCGCGGCCAACATCGTTGCCCTGCGCACCCTGGTTGGGACAAGTTCCTGTTGCTCAGGGATAGCCGTCGCCCACGAATTGCTCCACCGCCAGTCGAAACATTTGCGCTGGATGGGTAGAATACTGCTTTGGACGGTATGTTACGACCATTTTGCGTTGGAACATGCCCACGGCCATCATCGCAGGGTGGGAACTTCCGCCGACCCCGCGACGGCCCGCCATGGCGAAAACTTCGCCAGTTTTTTCAAACGTTCGGTTACCGGCCAGTGGGCCAATGCTTGGCGGTTGGAGAGGCAAAGGCTGCAACGGCATGGAGGGCTTGGGCTGTCATTGCGCCACCGTGTGCTGCATGGGGTGGCGATAGAACTGGTTTTGCTGGTTCTGATAATGGGGCAATACGGTTTTGTCGCGCTGATTATGTTTATTTATCAGGCCGTGGTTGCCGTGCGGATGCTGGAGGCGGTCAATTATCTTCAGCATTGGGGATTGACCCGCCATGGTTCCAGATTGGCTGGCAATTGTGCCTGGGCCACCGACTCTTGGTTCACGCTGCACACCTTCATCGGCCTGTCGCGCCATGCCGACCACCATACCCACGCCGGCAAACCCTGCTACCGCTTGCGTCATCGCAGTGAATGCCCCAAACTCCCGCACGGCTATTTTTTTATGTTCATTATGATCCGTCTGTTCAACGCCCGTTACATCGAGATTGCCAGCCAACAGTTGAGCGAAAAAAAACTGGGTCGGTTCCATTGCGGCCAAGCCTGAACCTGGATTATTTTTACATCAATGACATTCAATTTTTTCGATAGGCCGGTTGCCATTGGCAGAAATTTTTTAATTTGCCACAATAGGCGGATAAAGCATGCGAACACAGTCACTTTTGGAGAAAGAACTATAATGAATCCACACCCATTCCACCACGGCAAAGTTTTTATCGCGGGTCTTTTGGCACTTGCGTTTGCCAGCCCTGCCTGGGCCGGCCTGCATAAATGTGTGGACGAAAAAAACCGTACCTATTATCAGGATCAGCCCTGCCAAGAAATGATGGCGGCGAGATTGCCAAACAGCTTGGCAACAATGGGGGCAAAAGAAGAAAATCGGGCTTTTTTTTGGAAGGCGACGGGGGGGAAGGGAACGTTCTATTTGCTAGGTTCCTTGCATTTTGGTGCAAAATCCCCGATTAACTTGCCGCAAATGGTCACCAAAGCCTTCAACGAAGCGGATGTGTTGGTGGTGGAGGCGGATATCGAAACGGTAAGCGGCAAGGAAATGGCCCGTGTGACTCGAGGCAAAGGCCTCTATGCCGACAACGGCAAGCTCGAAGACCACATTAAGCCGGTCACTTGGAAAAAGACGGTGGAGATTGCCAACAAAGTGGGGATCGACCTGGAAGCCTTGCATCCGCTTAAACCGTGGCTTGCCACCTTCACCCTGACTAACCAGTCGTTCAAACAGCAGGGTTACACGGCGGAATTTGGCATAGACAACCTATTGATTCAGCGAGCCCAAGGCAAAAAGCCCGTTATGGAATTGGAGAGCATAGAGGCTGAAATCGATTTGATTGACCAATTTTCAGACCAAGAACAGGAGCAAATGCTGCTTCAGACCTTGAAACGGCTATCCCAAGGGGCCGATTATCATAAGGACATTATTAATGCCTGGGAGGAGGGTGACGCGGAAGCAATGGACTTGAGCGTCCGGCAAAGCTTCGATCCTGGGCCGTTAGGTTCCAAACTGTACAAGACATTCCTGCTTGACCGTAATGAAAGGATGGCCAACAGACTCGTGGACTTGGCGAATGATGGCCGGACTTATTTCGTCGTGGTGGGTGCCGACCATCTGGGCGGTGAAAAAGGCATCCTGAAATTGCTTGCCCAAAAGGGCTATTCAATCACCCAGCCCTGATCAGCGGGGCGGTTTTTAACCACGACAGAATGAAGCCGGCATCGCGGTTAAAAACCGCTCCCATAATAAAGCACCGGCTTCAACCCCCGGTCGCGCTCATATGGCGGAATATGACCGGCTTTTCCGTGAGGTCAAACTCATGCTTTTCTGGCTTGATACGCATAGCCTCGACGATGGCGGTTTTAAGCTTGCCAACATCATTGGGGTTGTCCCGCAACACCCGTTTCAAGTCCACCGAATGCTCGTTGCCCAGGCATAATAGCAAACGGCCTTCCGCCGTCAGCCGGACCCGGTTGCAGTCCCCGCAAAAGTTGTGGCTGTGGGGGGAGATGAAACCGACTTTTGTATCCGATCCCGCGACGCGAAAATAGCGGGATGGCCCGCCCGTGTTGGCGGTGTCGGGCAACAGGGTGAAACGCCGTTCCAGATCGGCCCTGATTTGGTTACTGGAATAATATTCCTCGGCGCGATCATGGGAGTCAACCACGCCTAAGGGCATTTCCTCGATAAAGCTTATGTCAATCCGCTTGGCGACGGCAAACTCCACCAAGTTGCCTATTTCTTGATGATTCCGGTTTTTCAGTATCACGGCATTGAGTTTGATGCGCTGGAAACCGGCTGCCATCGCCGCATCAATGCCCCGCAGCACGGTGTTCAAGTCGCCCACCCGCGTCATCTGCTTGAATAGCGTTGCATCCAAGGTGTCCAGGCTGATATTGATGCGTTTGATGCCACACGCTTTCATTTCCCCGGCCAAGGTTTCCAATTGCGAGCCGTTGGTGGTCAGCACCAATTCACGCAAGCCCTCCATGCGGCCAATTTTCCTCAGTAAATCCATGGCCCCCTTGCGCACCATCGGTTCGCCGCCAGTGATGCGAATCTTGTCCACGCCCAATCCCACAAACGCCCGGCAGACCGTCTCGATCTCTTCCAAGGTCAGAATTTGCCCCCTAGGCAGGAAGGTCATGTCCTCGCTCATGCAATAGATGCAACGGAAATCGCAGCGGTCGGTGATGGAAACACGCAGATAATTGACGATCCGCCCAAAGCGGTCAATGAGCAGGGGAGGGGGGTTGGTGGTCATGTTGATGCCAAGTCCAAAGGTACAAGTTGCCTTATTCTTACATGTTTGGACGATCTGTCCAAGCTGGAGTTGCAAATAGTTGGACGGTTAGGCCACTATTCACCCTCCCGTTTTTTTGATGTGTTATCTTTGACACCGATGTCTCTAAGAAAATCGAGGACTGACTTTGCGGCCAGTTCGTAACCCCTAATTCCAAAGTGAGTGTCATTCGGGAGATAAACATCCTTTTCCCCGACAGTGATCGCATTGTTCAAAAGAATATCAAGCCTTGGAATGTTAATATTTTTTTCAACCATATTTTGAACAATATTTTCATAATCATGACTATCAGGATTAGCTATGTATTGTCGGTAAGCACTACTTTTATCAGGGATTGACATTAACATAAAAAGAGTGTTCCCATTGGATTGTATTGAGTTTTGCAGACTTAATGCCGAACACAAAGTTTTGTCCAAGTAACTGCTATTCCATAATTTACCATCAAACCATGTGCGTAACAATAGAATGTGATCGCTTTTTTTGTTAGAAAAAAGATCATCCCTAGTTAATAAGAAACTTTTAACTTTTGAATAGTCATCACTAAATAGATATCGCATAAAAGTATTTTTGAGATAAATAAAAGCATATTTAAAGTTTATATCTGAGAATGGTAAATCTATATTCCGAGTTTTTCCCAAAAAAGGAATGGTTTTTTCAGTATACTTAACTTTCCAATAAAGTTTAGATTTTTCAATTTCAGTTTTATTACAGACAAAATTTGTAATTAACAATCTATTTTGGAATGCACCCTCGCCAGTCTCAAAAATGAATATTCTTGGAGGCTTACTTTTAAAAATAGGATTATTTAAAATATCTTCAAGAGGAGTTTCGTCCCAGTACAATGTGAGAAAAGTCAAGCCAGTCTTTTCAGAGATGAATGATTGCCATAGTTCAGCTTTGGAGAAGGAATCGCCATAGACCACTATGTCATAATATTGATCATAACTTTTATGATTCAAGGATGGGTTAGCCAGAAACTTTTGTGGGCTTGTCCACCCGAAGTCACGTTCAGAGTACCCTCCCATCCTTGTCAAGTTGCCGTCAATCGGTTGGATATACAGTGCTGTGAATACTAATATCGTTATCCCTGATAAAATCAGGATTATTAGTAATAGTAAATAATTCCTTGATGCAGATGTTTCAATCTTCATAAATTTTATGGGTTTTACAGGTTCAGAATTGATAATACAGAAATTCACTGGATTTTGTGATGTATACCAAGCCAATAAGTGCTATTGTCGCAATACAGACAGACCAAACTGGGTTGGGTTCCCAGAGTATTTTCGTTACGCTGTTTTTATCTCCACGATATGAGTTTAATGCCGGAAAGTACTTCCCCATGATTTGCTGTGTGTTTGGCATGAACCATATCAGAAACCCAAGATATGACACCATTTTAATCGCGTCCGAATTAAAACCAGTGTCAGACACCCTGGAGTTTAGGTTTTTGAATGAAACGCCAAGGGCGGAAATAACTGGTTCAAGCGAACCAAATAGGTACTGCCATTCCACAGGCAACGCTATGCCATTTAATCCTAACATTCCCTTGGCCATAAGGATTGCCCCGTTAAGGTCTTGCGTCCTAAAAAAGGCGATTGAAAAAATAAACGCAGCCATGGTCAATGCGCAACCCATGAAGCGGCCCAGCCAAGTTGACCGCCTCATATCCTGCCCCAAACTGCGGCGTATATTTCGCCAAATATGGTTGACTGTCAGGTAGAAACCATGGAGTGCACCCCAGATCAAATAATTCCATCCAGCACCATGCCATAAACCACCGACCAACATGGTTAGGCTAAGGTTCAACATGAGCCGCCATGATTTTTGCCTACCATGGCTTAACGGGGTGTAAACATAGTCGCGCAGAAAACGGGATAACGTCATATGCCAGCGCCGCCAGAATTCAAAGATATTAACGGCTTTGTATGGGGAATGAAAATTTAGTGGTAGCTTAATTCCAAATAGGAGAGAACCTCCAATAGCCATGTCAGAGTAACCTGAAAAGTCGAAATATAACTGAAATATATAACAGATTCCACCTAGCCATGCTTCAAAGAAAGTTAGCTCCTGTCCCTTCGCCGCAAATGCGAAGAATGTTACTGCGTAGGGGGCTATGCCATCAGCCAAAACGGTTTTTTTGAACAAACCAATAAAAAAAACAGTGATTCCAACCGCTATATAATCTAGATTTGGTTTATAAATTGATTCTTGGGAGAATTGTGGGATTATTTCTTTATGATGTAGAATAGGCCCAGCGATCAAATGTGGGAAATATGTGATAAAAAGAGCATAATGTGTAAAGTTATAATCTTGTATTTCGCCTCGATAAGCATCAACCAAAAAAGCTATTTGCGTAAAGGTAAAAAAGGAAATGCCAAGCGGTAGGATAATCTCTCCTAAATTCCAATTTGTCCCAACCAGCGTATTAACATTTTCCATGAAAAAATTAGCATATTTATAATAGCCAAGTAGGGACAAGTCAACTATCAAACCTGTGAGTAATAAAGTCCTGCAAAGACCGCTTTTAACCCTTTGTTGTTTCGCACTTACTATTCCAGCACCTATGGCATAATTAAAAATTATTGAACCTACAAGCAATGGAATATAATGTGGATTCCACCAACCATAGAAAAATAACGACGCGACTACGAGCCATGAAGAAGCAAATCGCTGGCTAAACCTCCCGATGCTAAAGAATATTACTAAAGTGATAGGGAGAAATAAAAAAATAAAGGGATAGGAATTAAATAGCATACTTATCTACGGTTGTCTTAAGGTAAAATCGTCTGTTTGATTGTTGTTTTTTGAAATCCAAAAGCTTGGAGGCGCATCATCTGGGTAGCCAACAAGGGCAGAAGCTAATGACGGATACCCCAGATGTTGGAATATTATTATCCCCTTCCGTAAATCACGTCTATTGTACTCCCTGCATTCGCTTAGGCAATTTTAAGATAAAGACAGGGTCTTTTTCTTTTTTTACTCCGGATTTAGGTGGATTCTTGGCTTTTTGCTGGTCTATCCAACTTAAAGGTTGGCTGGGTTCGGCCTTGGCGGGTTTGTTCGGATCAGGCTTGTTGATTTTTGCCGGTTCGGCAGTGGCCGGTTTGGCCGTATCAAGCTTGACCGGTTTTATCGGTTCGGCAGTGGCCGGTTTGGCCGTATCAAGCTTGGCCGGTTTTGCCGGTTCGGCTTTATCCTCTTTCTTCGGCACTGGGGCAGCGACTGGTTTTGGCGGGACATAATCCTTAGCGGGTTTGACAATTTCACTTTTTGTGTTGAAATCCGCCAACAGGGCGTTCTGGGCTTTGCGGGCGGTTTGCTCTTGAGTGAATGGGCCACCAACGACTTGGTAACGCTGGTTTCTGGCGACGGTGTAGGCCGGGATTCTCGGCCCTAAATGGTTCATTTGCGCCGCCAGTTTCTTGGCCCTGTATTCGTCCTCGGATTCCATGGTGCGAATGAACCAGCCGGACTTGCCCCGTTCTGCCTTTTCAGGCTGGCCGAACAATTGGCCGGGGCGTTCCAATGGGGCGGCGGCGGCAACGATCTCTTTAAGGCTAGGGGTGTTTTCAAAAATCGGTGTAGGGATGCCACGATTTTGTTTGAGTACCCCCTCGACTTTAGGCCAGTCTATTTTGTGCTGCGATTGCTTGGCGATGCGTTGGATCTCATCCATGATCTTCTTTTTTTCCACTGCGGCATCCACTTCCTCGTAAGGCTCATGGGCTTCCAGGTAGGGCTCGCCATTCAGCCAACCCAATAAATAGGGCTGGTTGACGATTAGGACAGGTGTTTTGGCTGGAATGTCCCGAAAGGCAAGCGCTATGTCTTCGGGATACAGTCGTATGCAGCCGTTGCTGGCGCGTAGGCCAATGCTAAAGGGTTTGTTCGTGCCGTGGATGAGATAGCTTGCCTTGCTCAAATACAACGCAAAATCGCCCAATGGGTTGTCTGGTCCGGGTGGGACTATCGGAGGGAGCGGGTCGCCTTGTTCCGCATGGGTTTTGCGGATGGAGTCCGGCACATACCAAGTCGGATGTTGCATCTTGCGGGCCACCGCCATCATCCCCAAGGGGGTTGAACGGCCCTCCCGACCTATGCCGATGGGCCAAGTCATCAATGCGGGTTGCTTGCCGGGTTTGAAATAAAACAGCCGCATGGTGGCCACATTGATGACCACACCCTCGCGCTTGGCATTCGGCAAGGTGAATTGCATCGGCAAAATGGCACGGGTGCCGGGTTGCGGAACCCAGATGTCCACGCCGGGATTGGCGTCGACGATGTGCTGGTAACCCAAGCCAAAATGGCGTGCAATATCCAGCAGAGTGTCGCCTTCACGCAGGGGTACGACCGCCAAACGACCGACTAGGCTGTCCTTCCCATTTAGTTGGAAATTATGGTCTTGGATAGCCTCAGCCGTTGCCGGGACGGCCACCGGTTGTTCGGGTTCGCCCCAAAAATCAACCAGTGGCGGCGGATAGTAAGGGTTGACCCTGTTCATTTCGGCACAGCCGGAAAGCAAACCGACGAGCAGTAACAAACAGTGCAATCTGCCCCATTCAGTAAAAAAGATTGGGATCATGGTTTAGTCTTGTGTGGCTTAATGTTTTCTCGCGGTTTTTGGCCTACTTGGTTAGCTGGAGACTTTCCTGCTGGAGCTTTGGCCCGTAAAGAAGGCATTTTTTCCGGTTTGTCGACTGGCTTCTGTTGCAGTGATTTCATTTTCGTTTTTTCTGCGGTGCTGGCAGGTTTATCATCGGCCTTCGCCGTGGCCACATCGGCCTTGGGCTCGGGCGGGTTCCCAAGACCGGCAGTGGCCGCTTCAAAGGCTTTTTCATCTTGTTCGGCCCTGAGTTTGCGGGTTTCGCCCATCAGCCGAAGTGCTTCATCCCTTTCCCCCGGGGTGAGTTCTTCCTCCAGGCTTTTCCGTCCCTTGGCGGCTTCCTTGTTGCCCTGTTCCTCAGCCATGGTGTACCAATAAAACGCCAAAGCGCGATTTTTGACCATGCCATCGCCTGCGGCATAAAGCGAGCCGAGGATGGATTGGGCGCTGGTTTCGCCCGAATCCGCGGCTTTTTGGAACCAACGAGCTGCCTCCGTCGTATCTTTTGGAATGCCCAGGCCATAAAAGTAGAGGATGCCCAACTTGGTTTGCGCCATGCGCTCGCCTTGATCGGCGGCCTTCAGATACCAGTGCTGGGCTAAATGATAATTTTGTTCCACCCCCAAGCCTTTCATATAAAGATTGCCAAGGTTGACTTGTGCCGCGGCATTGCCCTTATCCGCCAAGGGTTTGAAGTTTTCAAACGCAGCAGGGTAATCCCGGCGGACGATGGCAAGAATACCCGCTTGAAAGTCTGCGTATGCGCTGACTGAGGCAAACAATGCAGTGACAAGAAAAAAATGTCGGAAATATTTCACGATGAACCCACTTGCAAAATAATCTTGCCGATATGCGTCCCGCTTTCCATCAAATGATGTGCGGCAGCCGCCGCCTCCAAATTGAAAACAGCATGGACAACCGGTTTGACATCCCCCGCTTCAAGCTTGGGCCAGACATACTCCAGCAAGCCACGGGCGATCTGGGCTTTTTCAGCCACGCTGCGGGGGCGCAGGGTGGAACCGGTGACAGTTAGGCGTTTGAGCATGATGGAAGCCAAGTTAATTTGAGTTTTTGAACCGTTCTGGGCGGCGATTTGAACCAATCGGCCATCCTGGGCCAGACAGGACAGATTGCGTTGCAAATAATCGCCGCCGACGATGTCCAAGATCACATCTACGCCGCGATCCTGAGTTATGACCAAAACAACGGCGACAAAATCCTGTTCCCGATAATTGATGGCATTGGCACCCAAGGATTCGCAAAAGAGACGTTTCTCCTCGGTTCCCGCCGTGGCAAAGACTGTGCAGCCAAATGCTCGGGCCAATTGTATCGCAGCCACACCGATGCCGCTGGTTCCGCCATGGATTAGCAAACTCTCCCCAGGCTGCAATTTCCCCCGCCCGAAAACATTGGCCCAAACCGTGAAAAAAGTTTCCGGCAGCGAGGCGGCTTGAATCCAATCCAAGCCCTTGGGGATAGGCAGGCACAAGGGTGCAGCCGCAACGCAATATTCCGCATAACCGCCTCCGGTGACCAATGCGCAAACTTCATCCCCCAGTCGCAGGGCTGGGATGCCATGGCTAAGGGCTACGACTCTACCGGCGATCTCCAGCCCAGGAATGTCCGAGGCGTTGGGCGGCGGTGGATAGATCCCCTTTCTTTGCATGACATCAGGACGGTTGACCCCGGCGGCTTCCACTTGGATCAACACTTCGCCCGGGCCAGGGTTGGGGATTGGCCGTCGGCAGGGCTTCAGCATGTCCGGCCCGCCGAAGCCTGTGATTTCGGTGGCGGTCATTAAATTCATCGAGTCGACTATGACCTAAAATTTATCAGGGAACGGAGATTTAAAGCGGAAACAGGTGGCAAGGTCAAGTTTTTGGATTGCGCGGGCCGGCAGGGCGGCAACCCTTTGCCGTCATCCGTTGGCTTGGGTTTGCCAACCTACACGCCACGGCATTATTCTGGGATTATATACCCAACACCGCTATTTTCGGCATTTGCGGTGTTCCAATTCTACAAATTGCCATCCCCATGGCGTAAAATAATGGCGTTCGTAAATTCAGCCACCCTGAACCGCCATGCTCGAAGCACTTGCCCAGATCGTCAGAACCGCCGCCCGCGAAGAATTGCTCCCTCTCTTCGCCGAAGCCGAACGGCGATACAAACCCGACGGGAGCATTGTCACCGATGCCGACTTCGCGATGCAGCGGCGTATGACAGACGAATTGGCGAACCTAGCGCCACAATACCGGCTGTTGGGTGAAGAAATGACCGGCGATGAGCAAAGCAAATTGCTCGACTCAAGCGAGGGTGGATTGTGGTGCCTGGACCCTCTGGACGGGACGAGCAACTTTGCCAGCGGGGTTCCATTTTTTTCCGTGTCATTGGGTTTGCTGATCGAACGCAAGCCCTATTTAGGATTGGTCTACGATCCAATTCGCGACGAATGCTTCACGGCAATCAAAGGCCAAGGCAGCAGACTGAACGGCAAGCCCTTGCCATGCGGGCCGGTGGGGCTGCCTTTGCGCAAAGTCATTGCCGTGGTTGATTTCAAGCGTCTTTCGCCACAATTGGCAGGCGCATTGGTTTCACGCCCACCGTATAGTTCGCAGCGAAACTTTGGCTCGGTGGCTTTGGAATGGTCATGGCTGGCCGCAAGGCGATTTCAAGTGTATTTGCACGGCAGACAAATGCTGTGGGACTACGCGGCCGGGGCGTTAATCCTGTCCGAGGCGGGAGGTTGCGTGGAAAACCTCCATGGCGAACCGATTTTTTCCCCGCAACTGCAACCCAGTTCTGCCGTGGCAGCCTGTGACCCTATTCTTTTTACGGATTGGAAAAACTGGTTGGACAGTCACAAATCGCCTTGAACACACCTTAAGGGCATTTACGGGAATGCCTTAGCCGCAGCACGGCCTTTAGACCACCCAAGCGCCCTGAAGGACCCCCTGCAACGGGGATTTTATCCCTCGATAATCGCCCAAGGAGAATTTTTTCGCTGATTAGCGGCATAGGCTTTTGGAAATATGCCCCATGTCCATGTAAAATGCCCCCACACAAGCCGGATTCCATTATGCGCATCGTCGGCAACCGATGAGGCGTTGATGTCCCGTCCCCTAACAATTTACAGACCTGATTTAGGAAACCATAAAGATGACTTTCGTAGTGACCGAAAATTGCATTAAGTGCAAATTCACTGATTGCGTGGATGTTTGCCCCGTCGATTGTTTTCACGAAGGGCCGAATTTCCTCGTGATTGATCCCGACGAATGCATTGATTGTTCCCTTTGCGAGCCGGAATGCCCGGCCCATGCGATCTATTCCGAAGATGAAGTCCCGACTGACCAGCAGCAGTTCATCGAACTCAACAAAGATTTGGCGAAAATCTGGCCGGTCATCACCGAGGTCAAAGCGCCATCGTCCGATGCCGAAGAATGGAAGGATAAAAGCGGAAAATTAGAATACCTGGAACGATGAAACTCCAGCAACTACGCTATATTTAGGAAATTACCCGGCATGAAGTCAATGTGTCTGCCACGGCGGACAACCTAGGTACATCCCAACCCGGCATCAGCAAGCAATGACTGATGCTGGATGACGAGTCGGGTGTGCCGATTTTCGCCCGCAACGGGAAACATCTGTCCGAAATTACGGATGTAGGGAAGTTAATTGTCGCCATTGCCGGGGAAATCCCCGGCTGTGCGCAGGACATCAAAAAAATCGCCCAAGATCACTTCGCCTTTTCGCACCCGCATTTGACGTAGGACATTATCCATGCAGCCCTCGGGCTCAGGGAAAGGCATGAAGCCGAAGAACTGTTTAAGCAAATTCCATTGCCAGTCCGGTAGTATTGTTTTCCCGATTTTATCGGCTACCGATAGGCAAGCTGACGGCTGTCATTTCAGAGAAACCGGGCAATTAAAGACGGTCGAATCATTGGCTAAGGCAATCGGGGAAGCGCGTTAAAAACCTCTTATATTTTCCTAACCTTCCGCCAATAATAATAAGGTATCCCTGCTGCAAGGATCACAAGCCCTACAAGGGCATGTCTGCGTTCCTCTGGATTCATCAATAAGGTTATAATGAAGCCAATGGCAACAAGGATGAATAAGGCAGGGGTGAACGGGTATCCACCACAACGATAAGGCCGGGCTAGGTTGGGCCGGCTGAATCTTAAGCGATACACCGCGGCGACGGTCAGGCAGTAAAATAAGAAACTGTCAAAGACGACAAAGGAAGTGATATCGTGAAACTTTTCCAGATAAAGTACAATAAATACCGCCCAAATCGCCTGAGTCCAAATGGCTATCGTTGGCGTCCCGTATTTCGGGTGTACCCAATTTAATGCTTGCGGAACCAGATTGTCCTCGGCCATGGCACAGAAGGCACGGGTGGAAGACAGCATATTCGGATTTGCCGCACCTAAAATGGAAATCGCAACCAACAAGGTCAGATAATCTGCAACCTCCGGTGAAAATATCCGAGCCACCGTGAGATAGGGTACTTGTTGGTTCGCCCCCATGGGCAGTCCGCGCATTTCCTGAAATGGCACCCAATACATATAAATGGCATTGATGGCGGTGTAGATGGTAATGACAACGAGCATTCCCGCAATCAAACCCAGAGGCAAATTGCGCTCAGGCCGTTTCAATTCTGCGGAATTGAACGGCAATTGATACCAGCCTTCATACGCCCAGAAAATGCCAATGAAAGCAGTTAGCACACCGGCGATATTCAATTCTGCGGGTGGGTTTGCCACAGATAGGATGGCATGGGTATCGCCATGCTTGGAAACCAGTAACCCGCCAATCACAATCAACCCCAGTGAACCCAGTTTGGCAAAGGTCGATAGATTTTGCAGTATCGCGCCAAACATCACGCCGAAGTGATTGACTAAGGCGAGCAAGAGGATCATCACCGAAGCAACTATGGAAGGCATCAGGGTATGGGCTTGACTTATCGAAGGATCGAGATGGAAAACTGGCAATAGATATTCAGCGAAGGCGGTGGACAAAGCCGCCATGGTACCGCTATTGATCCCCCAAAAAAATACCCAGCCGAATAGAAAAGCGACTTCTTCCCCCCAAGCTTCGCGCAGAAACACATATTGTCCGCCCGCTTCGGGGAACATCGCCCCCAATTCGGCATACGCAAAGGCACCGCATAAGCAAACTAAACCAAGGACGAACCACAATGAGAATATCCAGGCGACCGAAGGCAGGCTTTGGGCGATGATTAACGGTTTCAAAAAAATCCCCGAACCGATAACCGCGCCTGCTGTTATCGAGATTGCGCTAGTAAGGCCCAGTCGGCGCTGAAGATGGCCAGGATGTGATTGCATAGTTTCAAATGGAAAAAGTAATGTCATGGATGAATTGTGCCGGGCCAAGGGCGATTGCCGGAAATGCCCGTTTGGGCGGGCATTTCGACTACACTCAAGACAGGCTTATTCCGGCCCACTCTTACTAATTTTCATCCACCTGTTTGAATGTCCAGTAAGAATTGAGGAAATAATTAAGCAGGGTGGCCGGAATGATGCCGACTAACTGATGTAACTGGGGAGGTACTTCTGGGAAGAATATTGACAAGGCCACAAAGGTTCCATAGCTTACGCCTAGTGCAAGGAAAGAGACGGCATTGAATTTCAAACCCCGGATTCTTGCCCGGTCTTTGGTCTTGCGCCAGCGAAATGTCCAGAAGTTATTCAGCAGAAAGTTGGAAATTATGGATATTTCGATAGCCATCGGGGAGGCTATATATTTGTTTATCCCTGCGGTAAGGAATAGCGTGAAGAAACCTAGGTTGACCACAACACCCGAGGCACCGACGACGGCAAACTTGAGAAAGGTCTTCAGACTGTCGAAGCGAATCCACCAGGCATTGAGGATAAATTCTATGATGTCTTTCACCCCAAGTTTAGACTCACCTTCAGTCCGATCTATGAAATCAACCGGTATTTCAATAATGCTGGCTTTGAGCACCAACGCCTGGTGCAGAAGTGCGACTTGAAACGCATACCCTTTCACACCCAATTCAGAAAAGTCAATATTGCGCAAAATCGATGTGCGAATCGCCCGAAAACCCGCAGTGCAATCTTGGACATGATAAAGCCCGGCAAGGTATCTTGCCACTATATTGCCAAATTTTGAATTTAACCGACGGCGAACCCCCCATTCTTTTGGTATGCCGCCACCTGGGACATAACGACTGCCAATGACAAAATCGGCACCTTTGTCGATCTCTGCCATCAGTCTCGGCACATCCTCGGGTTTGTGAGAAAAATCCGCATCCATTTCAAAAACAACGTCGGCACCCAAGTTTTCCATGGCATGGGCAATGCCTCTGGTGTAGGCAACCCCCAGTCCAGCCTTTTCACCTGTCAACAAATGTACGTTATTGAAGCGTGATTGTAATTTCTTCACTTCCCCGGCAGTTCCATCCGGGGAGTTGTCATCAACGATAAGGATGTGCATGTCGTGCGTCATCCCAGAAAACCGGTATTGCAAGGCATGGATGAGACGTACTATATTTTTACTTTCATTGTAAGTTGGAATTATAATTATTGCTTTCATGATATAATGGTTACTTTCTGAACTTTAAATAATATATACTGTAAGTTAATCTCAAAAGAATATAACACTACCGCCCAACTCGCAGCCATCACACAAATGATGAAGTGACCTATTAAGTCGATGTGTCTTTTCACAAAATGCATTTTTTGCGCATGGTAAGAAAGAATGTCTAAACGCTGTTTATATTATCACATACAGTCGCGATTTCAAGATATGGCAAAATATGTTAATTTGATTGTCCAAAATTTGTTGTGCTTTACGTTGACATACGCGGTCGAGCCGGGTCCGAAATCCACTCATGCACTGCCGCGTCTCAACCGCATAAGCCTGTTCAATGGCCGGTTATGGTGTGCGTTCCCGGCAGAAGTCATCAATAGGCCTGTCCGTCCGCCCGTGCGCCTTTTGATTTCATCCACCCTCTCCGGCACTGCACTCCGTTGCGTTTTCTAGGCACAATGGTTAATGCCTACATCGGGAAAGTCGGGTTGCGTGCGAACCTAGGGCAAGGCCGCCCCGCGTACCGGTGGAAAACTAACGAGGTGGTGTTCGTGGCAGAGTTGACGCAAGCCGAATTGGAGCTTCTGCTAAAGCGTTTGGCCGAGTTCATCGAACCCAAGGAAGACCGTGTGCAGATATTCATGCTGCATGATTTCCCCCAACCCATGAGGTTGGGGCGCGTGGTGTCGATGGGTCAAGCCTGCGTGGTGTGAGGCGATGCGGCGATATGTGTTGAACAGCCCGGCGCTGACGGATTATGGCGTGTGGCGTTTCGCCGGGCCGATTGCCCCGGAAGTCGCCCGCGCCTGGGCGCAAGCAGGCTTTGTTTCGGCCGTGGGCCATGAGGGCCGGCGCAATTGTTGGGCGGTGTTTTACGCCAACCCGTGCCGGCGGACCGGGCGCGGTTGACGCTGGAGGCGGGCGACCTAGCCCTAGTGTTGCGCGTGCTGGAACGCCTTGCCGGAGGCCACGGTGCTGGATCTGTCGAGCCTGGAGGGCATCGGCTGGCAGCTTGGGCTGTTAACGCGCATGGGGTGAGGCGGAAATGGCGAACGCGAGTACGGACGTGGCAATCCAGAAACTGTGCGACGAATTGAACGAGACGGAAAGCCTGTTTCCCCAGACCAATCCAAGACTGATTCTGGAAGTGGGATATTCGTAGAATCCCAGGGATCAGGTGTTCCGACCTTGTTGTCTTCCATCGGCGTTTGCGGGTGGCCGGTAAACCGCGCAACGGCCCGGTCGTGCTGGTATCGCCAGTAGCGTCTTCCATTTAATCTGGAGGTGTCCCTGCTTGGTCAGCGGGGCAATGCCGAGATCGGCATTATGGAATTCCCTTGGCATCAAAGCAAAACCCCGACCGGACTTGCGTCCGGCCGGGGTTCCGAATACTTCCAACAGGGCTCTCACCCAGTGGGAATTACTTCTGCATGTGGTGCTTGAAGCCAGCGTTCAACTTGGCATCGACATCGGCAGCCGTTCTGTTAGCAGTGGCATTAGCCGCTTTCGCGGTGGACTCTGCTGACTGGGCGGTGGAAAGTGCTTCATCGGCAGTGCTCTTCACAGAAGAAACTTCAGCCTTCAGACCGTCAATTTGAGTCTGAAGAGCGGTGATGTCGCTCTTGGATGCACAGCCTACAGTCAGGCCAGCGGAGAGGAGAATTACTGCGAGCTTGGTAGCTTTCATCATACGTTTTTTTCCTTTCTATCATGAAAGATTAAACAATAACATCTAACCCAAAAGGGATAGACGGGACCCAGTGCATATCTTGCCGTAAAATCGTTGCGTTTTCCACTATTATTTTACCATTTTCAACGAATCACCACTAAAGTACCCTTTCTGATCCACTTCGACAGGCGATCAATCTCCTGATTGGTCAGGGCAATGCAACCGCTAGTCCAGTCAAAAGCATCATGTATTTCGCGATCAGATATTCCGAGTCCGTGGATGCCTATTTGGCCTCCAAGCGGTGTGTTCTGCGGGGGAACGCCTTCTTCCATCTCTGCCCGCATGATGTTGCGGACCGTTTCTTCGCCGATAAGCCCGTCACGATAGGCACGCTTGGCATTGTCGATGTTAGGGTAGGTCAACCCTAGGAAGCGATGAAATTTACTGTTTTCATTGACCCACCCAATCCTATACTCACCCAAGGGGGTTTTTTTGTCGCCCCGGGCCTTGTCAACATCCGCACCGCGTTGACCGATTGCCACGCGGGGGAAAACTTCCACTTCATCATTGCCTAGCATGACCTTCAGCACATGAGGCTCTATCTCCACCAATACCCAGACATCTTGGGTCTCCACAGCCTGGGCTTCCGCCAAAAAGAAGGCGAGAACGAAAAAAAATGGACTCAATTTCATACGTAAAGCTCCATATAATTGCTTGGACAACAGCCGAATACATTAGAATAGGCGCACCTTTTCAACCATCTGAGGATTGCCTTTCGATGCAAGTAGAAACCCGCGACACCACACCTTTCCCAGACCAGAAACCCGGCACTTCGGGCCTACGGAAAAAAGTAAAGATTTTCATGCAACCCAACTACCTGGAGAATTTTGTCCAGTCCGTATTCGACGTTTTGGGCGATGTTAAAGGAAAAACCCTCGTTTTAGGCGGCGATGGCCGCTATTTTAACAGAAATGCCTTGCAAACCATCATTAAGATGTCCGCTGCCAATGGGGTTGGCAGATTGCTGATCGGCCAAGGCGGTCTGCTTTCGACGCCGGCGGCTTCCTGTGTCATCCGCAAATACCAGGCCCATGGTGGATTCATCTTGTCGGCCAGCCACAACCCCGGCGGGCCGGATGAGGATTTCGGCATCAAATACAATGTGACCAATGGCGGCCCGGCCCCGGAAAGCTTCACTAATGCCTTGTTTGCCCGCAGCCGTGAAATTTCCCAATACCGCATAGTTGAATTGCCCGATGTCAATTTGGATGTCGTGGGTGAATACGCTGCCGGGCCCACCACGGTGCAAATCATCGATCCGGTGGAGGATTATGCCCAATTGATGGAACGTTTGTTCGATTTCAAGCTCATTTCACAGGCTCTGAAGGCAGGTTCCATCACAATCTGCTTCGATGCCATGCATGCCATCACCGGACCTTACGGCAAGCGTATCCTTGAGGAAAAGCTGGGCGCGGCCCCCGGTTCGGTCATCAACGGCATCCCTTTGGAAGATTTTGGCGGTGGGCACCCCGACCCCAATTTGGTGTATGCCCATGAATTGGCCGAATTGATGATGTCGCCCGAGGCACCCATGCTGGGTGCGGCCTCCGACGGCGACGGCGACCGCAACATGATCATGGGTGCGCACTTTTTCGTGACGCCCAGCGATAGCGTGGCGGTGTTGGCGGCGAATGCCCATTTAGTGCCCGGTTACAAGGACGGTTTGCTAGGCGTGGCCCGATCCATGCCGACCAGCCAAGCGCTGGATCGGGTGGCCAAAGCGATGGGCATAGACTGTTACGAGACCCCCACCGGGTGGAAATTCTTTGGCAACCTACTCGATGCGAAAAAGATTACCCTTTGCGGCGAGGAGAGCTTCGGAACGGGTTCCGACCATGTGCGGGAAAAGGATGGATTGTGGGCCGTGCTGTTCTGGCTTAATTTGGTTGCGGTGAAAAAGCAGTCCGTTGCCGACATCGTTCGCGAGCATTGGAAGAAGTTTGGCCGGGATTATTATTCCCGGCATGATTACGAGGGTGTCGACAGTGCTGCGGCAGAAGGCATCATGGCTCATATCTACGCCCAGATGCCCGATTTGCCGGGCAAGGGCCTTGGTGATTACACTGTCGGGTTTGCCGACGATTTCCGTTATGAAGACCCGGTCGATGGCAGCATCAGTGAAAACCAAGGCATACGGATTGGTTTCACCAATGGCTCGCGCATCATCTTTCGCCTTTCAGGAACGGGTACACAGGGAGCCACCCTGCGCATTTATGTCGAACGCTATGAACGCGAACCCCAAATGCACGGGCTGGAAACCCAAATGGTGTTGAAAGATTTGATTGACTTGGCAGAAAGCTTGAGCGAAGTGAAACGGCGCAGTGGCATGGAAAAACCGACGGTCATCACCTAAGCCCGAAGTGGGGGCGGGTTCCAAACCCGCCCCCAACCCCAATTTGGGACGGGTTTGGAACCCAAACCAACCTCAACAGGCTACAAAAACTTCCAGTCTTTGATCATAGCCGCCTGACCTTTGAATGCCCCCGTCCTTGGCTGGATGACGTTCCATACCACCGTGTGTTCAATGAGGAAGCGCCGCCCGTGCCGGCCAATTCTGATCCCGCTGTAATTGTCTATGAATCCATGGCTTTCAACTTCATCGAGAACCCGCTGGCGTTCGGCCTGTGCCACCGGTTCGACCGATTTGCGCGAAGGCAGGGCAGTCAGGTCTTCCCAACTCATCGCAAACAGGCTCAAACCGGTCTGGTTGGCATAGTTGAAAATCGGGTCCTTGGCCGTGTCATGTGAAAGCACCGCGAAGGGCGCATGGAATAGATAGCGGGCCGCGTCCTCGTCGCTCATCCGGGTGGCGACCAGCGCTCGCCCCGTCCAGTGGTGGAAACTGTGGCGCAACAGGGCGACATGCTGGCTAAGAAAATTGTTTTCTTCTGAGGGTAAAGGGATTTTGCCCATACGCTTTGATTCCACTTAACTAATGTTACTCAACCGCTTGTAGCGGTAGGGAGGCAACCCTTTGCAGCCATCGCGTCGGCACATGGGGATGCCGACCTACTTGGCTGGCGAGCGGCAACTTTTGCCACCTTCCTGTCGGCATGGGGATGCCGACCTACTCGGCTGGCAAATTAAATTATAGGTAACCGGGGAAAAACGGGTAGGGCGGCAACCCTTTGCCGCCACCGCGTCGGCATGGGGATGCCGACCTACTCGGCTGGCAAATTAAATTATAGGTAATCGGGGAAAAACGGGCGGCAACCCTTTGCCGCCACCGCGTCGGCATGGGGATGCCGACCTACTCGGCTGGCAAATTAAATTATAGGTAATCGGGGAAAAACGGGTAGGGCGGCAACCCTTTGCCGCCACCGCGTCGGCATGGGGAGGCCAGCCTACTTAGTCCCGGTCAATTCCGCAACCTTTTTCTCCAGTTTTTTCAGCCGCGACCACATTTCCGCGAGCTTGGGCATGATCGCGATGTTTTTCAGGTATTGTTGCAGAGGCTGGGTCGGACCCCCTGCATACATGCCGGGTTCTTTGATGCTGCGGTTGATGCCCGCCCGGTGCAGTAAAACCGAATCGCTGGCGACGGTGATGTGGTCTAGCACGCCCGTCTGCCCGGAAGCGATGACCCGTTGGCCAAACTTGCTGGAACCGGAAATGCCGGTGTGGGCGCAGAGGATGCAATCCTCGCCGATATCGACATTATGGCCGATGTGGCACAACGCATCGACGATGACACCGGAACGGATGATGGTGGCACCGTAAGTGGCGCGGTCAATGGTGGTGTTGGCCCCGATGACGACCCGATCCTCGATGATTACCTTTCCGGTATGCGGTATGCGATAATTGCGGCGTTTTTCGTCTTGGGCAAAACCGAATCCTTCCGACCCAATGACGCAACCGGCCTTGAGCATGACATGGGCACCGATTTCACAGCCGTGGCTGACCACGCAGCCGGGATGCACGACAGTTCCTTGGCCGATACAGGCATTGTTTTCGACCACGGCATTGGCCATCAACACGACCCCATCCCCCAGTTCAACATTCGCCCCAACGACCACGCCGGGGCCGATGACCGCGTCATCAGGAATTCGCACACTGGGGTGGATCACAGACGAGGGGTGAATGCGTGGCCATTCCGTGTGGTAATAGTCGCGGTCGTCGTAAGCCTGCTTGACCAAGGCAGTAGCCAACCTGATGTTTTCTGCCAACAGGATGGCGAGGCCCGCCTCTCCTTGCAGTTCAGCGGCAATGGCTTTGTTGGTAATGACAACGGCGGGTTTGCGTTCTAGCACCAAGGGCAAAAATTTGGCGTTATCGACAAAAACCAAATCGCCCCCGGCACAGTCATCAATGGGGGCGAAGCGGCTGATGGCATTATCCGGGCCTCGGTGGTCAAAAATGAGCCCCTGCCCCTTGAAGCGTTGTAAAATTTCCGATGCTTTCAAATTCATGGCTAATCACAGTTGAAGTTGTCTATACCAAGCCAGCATACCTGTTCCAAGCGGACTAGGGAAGATTTGACAGGGATTGGATCGCCACAATCGAAGATATCCCCCTCTTGGCAGGCTTTCATGCCTGAGCGCATCTGCTGGAAAATTGTATAATGATCGGAGTTAAGCTGCTGCGGATTCTTTTGGATTGCCAAACTGACTGCGGCGGCAATTGCTTGGCTGATGCTAGGCAATGTAAAAAAATTTATGAACACCTATCTTAAATATCGGAGTCATAGCGATGAAGACAGTATTGAGCGTCAAGGGCATGAAATGCGGCGGATGCGAAACCACAGTGCGCGAGGCGGTGAAGTCCTGCGCGGGCGTGACCGATGTCAAGCCGAGTTTTAAAGAAAACACAGTGGAAATCGAATACGAAGAGGGCAAAGCCGACTTGGAAGCCATCGGCAAGGCCATTTCCGCCAAAGGGTTTCAAGTTGGCTAGATGAAAAGGCTAGGCAAACAGGCATTCGATTGCAAAGCCACGGCTGGCACCTAGTCGGCAATTGGGCAACAAAAACAATAAATCAACAGGCGACACTTATGAAAACACCGATACACATTGCCGTGACGGGGGCGGCGGGACAAATTAGCTACGCCCTGATATTCCGTATCATTGAGGGTGATCTGGCCGGGCAGGACCAGCCAGTGGTGCTGCATCTGTTGGACATACCCGCCGCGATGAAGGACTTGGAGGGGATACGGATGGAAATGGAGGATTTCGCCTCTCCGCTTTTGGCTGGCGTGGTCAGCACCGACGACCCCAAAGTAGCCTTTGAAAATGCCGACATCGCCTTCTTAGTGGGAGCCCGCCCACGCGGTCCGGGCATGGAAAGGCAAGACCTGCTATCCGTCAACGCGGAAATATTCTCGGTGCAGGGCCGCGCCTTGAACGAGATGGCCCACCCAGGCGTCAAGGTGCTGGTAGTCGGCAATCCGGCGAACACCAATGCGTTGATCGCTGCGAAAAACGCCCCCAATCTCTCCACTAGAAGCTTTTCGGCAATGACTCGACTGGATCACAACCGGGCCGTGAGTATGTTGGCCACCCGTTGCGGCTGTTCCGTCGCCGACATCCGCCAAATGATCATTTGGGGGAATCACTCCTCCACGCAGTACCCCGATTTGCACCATGCCCTTGTCAGTGGCAAACCCGCGCTGGACGGTGTGGAAGAAGACTGGTTCCACGGGCCTTTCATTTCCGCCGTGCAGAAGCGCGGGGCCGAGGTCATTGCCATGCGCGGCAAGTCCAGCGCCGCCTCCGCCGCCAATGCCGCGCTGGAACACATGCGCAGTTGGATTATGGGCACCCCGGAAGACGATTGGGTCAGCATGGCGGTCTACAGCGACGGCAGTTACGGCATTGCCGAGGGGCTGATGTACTCGTTCCCGGTCAGGATTCGCGACGGCGACTATGAAATCGTGCAAGGTTTACCCATCGACGCTTTTAGCCTAGAGCGGATGCGGCTGACCGAAAAGGAGTTGTTGATGGAAAAGGAGATGGTGAAGCATTTGTTTTAAGGGATGGCCTATCCCGTGTCCAGCGATAACATCCCTTGAAGGGATGTTATCTGTCAAGCATTATTTCCGGCCTGTCACGATAACCACCTTTCACTTTGCGCTGTTGCGTGAGGCAAAAAAAATGTTCGCCCGATGGCAGGGGCAGACTGCATCGCGGGGTAAGAAAAAGAAGGTTTCACCTAACGGCGCAACGTAAAATTCGTTAAAATGCCTGTACAAAATAACATTGCCTGAATAAAGTCTCCATACACCCCTCTGGTTCCCACGCTCCAGCGTGGGAACCGGTTTTGCCCCGCTCCAGCGGGTATGCGGCGCTGGAGCGCCTAAATCTGCATTCCCACGCTGGAGCGTGGGAACGAGGTCACTCAAACCATGTCCCTAGAACAATTTTTCTCCATGGGCGGTTACGCCTTTTACGTTTGGACCGCCTACGCGGTAGCCTTCGCGATCCTGATTTTCAACTTGGTTTTGTCCTTGCGCCGTAAAACGGAGGTGCTAAAGAGCATCGAACGACTGTTCAAATTGGAGAGGCCCAGGCCATGACGCCACGCCAACGCCGCATGGTTTTAGTCGGGCTGATTCTGGCTGGGGTGGCCGGGGCGGTATTTTTGGCCCTCACCGCTTTCCAAAAGAATCTGCTGTATTTTTACACGCCCAGCCAAGTGGCTTCGGGCGAGGCACCCAAGGATTATACTTTCCGTGTCGGCGGTTTGGTGGTCAAAGGCAGTGTCAAACGCTCCGAAGGCATCGCCGTCCGTTTCGATGTCACCGACGGCGTAGCCACCGTGCCGGTGGTTTTCACCGGCATCTTGCCCGACTTGTTCCGCGAGGGCCAAGGCATTATCTCCATTGGCAAAATGACCGGGCAGGGCGTGTTTGAAGCCTCTGAGGTGCTGGCCAAGCATGACGAAAACTACATGCCGCCGGAAGTGGGCGATGCCTTGAAAAAAAGCGGCCAACTGCCGCCCGAAGCCTATAAGGATTACCAGAAATGATCGCCGAACTCGGACATTTTTCCTTGGTGATGGCCTTGATGATGGCCCTGATGCAAGCCATCTTCCCCTTGTGGGGCGCACATCGGGGTGACTATTTGTGGATGGCGATGGCTAAGCCGGCGGCGCGTTCGCAGTTTTTGTTTCTGTTGACGGCTTTTGTTTGTCTAGCCACTGCTTTCGTCACCAACGACTTCTCGGTGTTGTATGTGGCCGAGCATTCCAACAGTTCGCTGCCTTTGTACTACCGCATTACGGCAGTATGGGGAGCGCATGAAGGTTCGATGTTGCTGTGGGCTTTTATATTAGGGCTGTGGACTTTCGCAGTGACGTTGTTCAGCCGGTCTTTAAGCGAAGAAATGTTGGCCCGAGTATTGGGCGTGATGGCATTGACCAGCATCGGCATCGAGTTGTTCATCCTGTTCACCTCCAACCCGTTTGACCGCATCATGCCGGCCCCGTTGGATGGCAATGACATGAACCCGCTGTTGCAAGATTTCGGCATGACCATCCACCCGCCCATGCTCTACATGGGCTATGTGGGCCTGAGCGTGGCGTTTAGTTTTGCCATTGCCGCCTTGTTGGGCGGTTCTTTGGATTCGGCTTGGGCGAGGTGGTCGCGGCCTTGGACCTTGGTGGCGTGGATATTCCTCACCTTTGGCATCACCCTGGGTTCGTGGTGGGCCTATTACGAACTCGGTTGGGGCGGTTGGTGGTTTTGGGACCCAGTGGAAAACGCCTCGTTCATGCCGTGGTTGGTGGCGACGGCTTTGCTGCATTCGCTGGCAGTCACGGAGAAGCGCGGCGCGTTTAAAGCTTGGACGGTTCTGCTGGCTTTGTTTGCATTCTCCCTGAGTTTGCTCGGTACTTTCTTGGTGCGTTCCGGTGTGTTGACCTCGGTCCATGCCTTCGCGACCGACCCGACACGCGGATTGTTCATCCTGGTATTCCTTGGCGTGGTGGTCGGCGGTTCGCTGGTGCTGTATGCGATTCGCGCCCCGATGGTGAAGGACAACGCCCGCTTCGACTTCGTCTCCAAGGAAAATTTGCTGCTGTTGAACAACATCCTGCTGGTCACCGCCTCGGCGAGTATTCTGCTTGGAACGCTTTACCCGTTGGTGCTGGACGCACTGGGCTTGGGCAAGATATCAGTCGGTTCGCCGTATTTCACTGCCGTGTTTGCGCCGGTAATGGCCCCGATGTTCCTGTTGGCTGGAATTGCGCCGATGTTCGCTTGGCGACAGGCCGACGTTTCGCGCATTTTCAGGCGGATGTGGCCGGTTTTCGTGGCATCTTGGGTTTTGGGGATAGGCTTGGTCGCGGTGTTTTTCAAGGCCAGCGACATCAAAGCCATGGCCGGTTTGGGCATGGCGATTTGGTTGGCTGCCGGGGCGTTGCTGTCGCTGTATTCCCGTGTGAGTCTGCGGGCCAATTTGTGGGAAGGTTTGTGTAGCCAGTCGCCTAGCGTTTATGGCATGACTTTCGCCCATCTGGGCGCGGCGGTGTTCTTGGTCGGCGCGGTGCTGTCCAACCAATACAGCGTGGAGAAAATCGTCCGCCTTGCACCGGGGGAGTCCGCTGAAATTGGCGGCTATAGTTTCAAATTCATCGGCGTTAACGAAGTCCTAGGACCCAACTACCGCGCTAAAGAAGGTGATTTCCAAGTATTCAAGGGAGACAAACAGATCGCCGAACTGAAGCCGCAAAAGCGGTTTTACAAAGTCCAGCGCAATACCATGACCGAGGCGGCGATTGATCCCGGTTTGCTGCGCGATTTGTATGTGGCCCTGGGCGAACCGATGGACAAGGGGGCATGGACTGTCCGCGTCTATGTCAAACCCTTCATCCGTTGGATTTGGCTGGGGGGTTTGTTCATGATGGCGGGAGGGCTGTGTTCCGTGTCTGACCGGCGTTATCGCTTGGCATCGTCTGTGCAGCGCGAGTTGGTTGGATCGGCTGAGGTGGCGGCGAAGTAGATATGCTCATATTGATAATTAGGTAGTGATGCAAAAACTTTTTTGATTCTGGCATAAAGATCAAATATATTCTTTTCTTCGCGGAAACAAGGAGTGACAATGACGATCCGTTATACGCTTACCCTCACCGTAAGCACTCGTCGGTGACGGAAAAATCGAGAACATTAGGATGTATGGCTAGAAATCGTATGGGATTACGCGATAGCACGGTAACTGCTAGGTATCAAAAATGGACATAATAAGCTCTTTGGGTTCATACAAGGTGCGCCAGCCTGATTTGATTTCAGGCTCGCCCAGAACGCCATATCCCCAACAGGCGGCAAAAAACGGCAAAGAATTTCCATCCGCAGCCAGACCATCCTCCAACTTGTCACCCACATAAATGGCTTGGGTGGCTTTGATGCCAACTTCCTCCAATAGATAGCCAAGCATTGCCGCCTTGCTCGACAAATGCGGGATTATGGAGTCCAGCGCATAAACCCCACGAAAATATTTAGCCCAATTCAAATGTTCCAAAATCAGGCGGGCAGGATGCAATCGCTTGTTGGTGGCAATATATAAAGGAATGTTCCGCCGACAAAGCTCGGCAAGCAATTCGTGCACGCCGGGAAATACCTCTGTCGATTTGTAACCCTCAGTGTCGTAATAAGACTTAAAAGTGGCACTTAATCTATCCAGCAATTCCGAATCATCGCTTTCTGTCAGCTTGGATAGGGTCTCGCGCAGGGGAGGGCCAATAAGACTGGAATCCAAGCTCTTTGCCGGTTGAATATTATGTGACAATAAGGTGGTCGAGAACGATGATAAAATACTGGGCGACGAATCTATCAGCGTGCCGTCGAGATCAAAAATAATATGAATGTCCATATTATCCAATGCATAGTTTTGGTACAGCCGTTACAAACTGACCTCCCCATTCACGAATATAAGCAAGCTGTTCCATGACTTCATCCTTCAAATTCCAAGGAATAATCAGCACATAGTCCGGCTTAGATTGACTCAGACGAGCTTCAGCAACAATTGGAATACGGCAACCGGGTAAAAACTTGTCTTGCTTGGCCGGGTTACGATCAATTACATACGATAGCAAATCAGGCCGTACACCGGCATAATTAAACAAGGTATTACCCTTGGCTGCCGCACCGTAGCCAACAACAGTCTTACCCGCCCGTTTGGCTTCAAGCAGAAAGTACAGAAAATCATTTTTGACCTTATCCGCATGTTCCTGAAAGCCTTCATAATAGCTTGCGCTGTTCATTCCTGAAGAATCTTCTCGATGTAGAAGTTCGGTTACTTTACCGCTGACAATCTGATTGCCCGTGTCTTTTCTTTGCGCAAAGACGCGAAGACTGCCGCCATGTGTACCTAATTCTTCGACATCAAAAACAGACAGCCCGTTACTACTGAATACATTTATCACGGTAGTAAAGGATAGATAGGAAAAATGTTCATGATAAATTGTATCAAACTGGTTGTGTTCAATAAGTTGCATCAGGTGGGGAAACTCAAATGTGGCGACTCCCTGCGGCTTGAGTAATGCTGCAAATCCTGCTGAGAAATCTTTGATATCGGGTACATGGGCCAATACATTGTTGGCGACCATCAAATCGGCTTGTCGATATTGATTTGCCAATCGATTCGCCAGGGTGAGCCCGAAAAATTCCTCAATTGTTTCAATACCCTTTAGACGTGCGGCAGACGACGTGCTTGCGGTTGGTTCCACTCCAAGGCAGGGAATGCCTCGGTTTTTAACAAATTGCAATAGATATCCATCGTTCGATGCCACTTCAACTACAAAGCTATCAGTAGTCAGGTGGAAGCGATCCACCATTTTATTTACATAGCTATTTGCATGATTCAACCATTGATCAGAAAAAGAGCTAAAGTAAGCATATTCGTCATTAAAAAGTTCGGCGGCTCGTGAATATGCCTCGGCTTGCACTAGCCAACAAGACTCACAAACCAATACTTTCAAAGGAAACCATTTTTCTGGGCGGCGCATGGTTAACTTGGTAAGATAGGCATTCGATGGCGGCGCACTGCCGAGGTTGATAAGGGGTAGGGAAGCTTCGGCATCACAGAGACGGCATTTCATAAAATAATTCCTTGGTAATCTCGGCTAATGAATGGGTGGCTGCCATCTCTTGCTGAAAGGTTGACAATGGGTAAAGGCCAGGCAATATTTAACTTTGGGTCAGCTACGTTTATTCCGCCTTCGGCTTCTGGATGATAAGTTGCAGTATGTAGGTAGATCATTTCGCATTCATCCGTTAGTAGTTGAAAACCATGAGCATATCCTTCTGGGATGAGTAGGCTTCTGCGATTTTCGGCAGAAAGAATTTCGCCATGGCTATGCAAAAAGGTAGGCGAGTCACGCCGGAGGTCAACCGCCACATCCCATATTTCCCCTTTAAAGCAACTTACCAGCTTTGTTTCAGTATGTGGTGGGTATTGAAAGTGCAGACCACGTACCGTCCCTTTATTTCGTGTGAGGGTGTGATTGATTTGTGCGATGGGTTTATTAAAGCCTACCTCACGGAATTCCTCAGCACAGTAAAAGCGAGATAAAAATCCTCGGTCATCCTCTATCGCTCTCCGCTGCACCAGCATCAGACCAGCCAATTGGAGTTGAATGTAATCAAAGTGCGGCATGGTTAATTACTTTTGCTCGTAAATTGTTCATGACGATATATATTTAGATAAAATGCAAAAAATTTATTTGCCATGAGTTATTTTTTATTCCATAAACCTGATATGCGACTCAACAACTGTGAAAAAATTAAGATAATTATATTTTTAGTATGTTTAATGCGCCAATATTTTTCAAAGTTATTAAATTGATAGACAACACTCGCGAGACGTGCTGCATCGTATACATTGCTAACTAAATATTTAGTGCAATCAAGGGGTAATTTGATCCAATAATTATAGAGGATTTTGAATTGACTGACCCAGGCATTAAGGATGTTTTTTCGTCTAAAACTTTCTACAATATTTTTATCAATACCATTTTTGTGTGCAACTTCGGCACAATATTTTGTCAATTCAGCGCGATATTCATGGGAAGCTCTTGCCAGTGCCATTCCCAATTGCTCAGCCATGTCTATTTTTAATATGTCATTATGTAGGTGAGTTGCTTGAAGATAACATTCGTAAACCAATAATTCAATAGATTTCACCCGATCTGAGCCAAGTTTTGGATGGAATGGAATGTTCTTTTCAGAAAAAAATTGTTGGGCGGGTGAATTATTTTCAGTCCACCCTAATTGGGCAGTGCCAGTGCTGTATGATGATATTCCATTCACACATATCGGTTCATTTAATAATACATATTTATCAATCGTTGATGAAAGTGCAATTGCTGAGTAGACATCAGGAATCATGGAACAAAAAAAATCTCCGCTTGAACTCCTCGCTTTATCGATCAATTTTACATCTACAAACCCCCCTGTATAAATATATGGCAAATCATAATAATTAGCATTGCCATTCATTAACTTTTCAAGCCATATTTTAGAATTACGTATCTCATACCCGGAGCTAAAATAGATCATTAACTGATTTTCCCTATCAGTGCTTTTTGGCCAAAAATATGTTATAAACTTTGATACCAAGGCGCTTGTCTCTGTTTCGGCTATCACTTGGGCAATCCGTCTCAGCGCACCAGGTAACATTCCATCGTCGTCGCCTAAATAGGTTACCCATCCTTCTGATACATGACGCAAGGCAAACTCAAAATTATGCGACATGCTGATCCGTGTTCCCGTATTTATATATTGTATTCTTGAATCGTTAAAGGATTCGACAATATCCTTGGTATTGTCTTGGCTAAAGTTGTCGCTAACAATGATTGTTAGATCATCATAGTCCTGCTCCAACACAGTTCGCAATGAATAATATAATGTACTCGCTCTTTCCCTTGTTGGAATGATTACAGTAAATTTTATTTGTTTAGCCATTTAAATCCCATATCTACATTAACAACTAAATATTCTGATTCTTCGATTGCGAAATATAGGCACAGATAAACCCGAGGCAGAAAAGATTACCAAACCTATAGCAACAAGCCAAGCAAACTGCATTAATTTATTAATTAAAATCGGCTGAATCTGCCAGAATAATATTGCCATGCTTAATGACGGTATTGTAGGATAAATGACATCATTGATATACCAACACCATTTCTCTGTTTTTAAATACCTACTATATATATAATGAGGCGATATTAACAGGCAACAAAAATTAAGTATCACCCACATCGAAGCTGCACCCAGTGCGCCATAGCGCGGGGCTATCCAGAGTATTGCAGGTATAAATAAAATTACTGCGACAATATTTTGCTGTACACCGAACGAGGACCAGCCGTATGCAAGTGTGAGCAGGTAAGGGATATGCATAAAGCCATTTAACAGCGTACCCAAAGTCAATAGTGCCAAGATAGGGGCGACATCCTGTGCAAGAACCGCATTACCTGTCCACAATTGAAGAATGTTTTCACCAAAGAACATCAGCATCAATGCGACAGGGACGACGAGTACGCAAATTAATTGCGCACTTTGGTGGTGAAGAGCAATCAGTCCCGCAATATCCCCTTGGGTCGCCAATTCGGTAAAACGCGGGTAGTACGCCTGGGTGACGGGTGTGATTAACAGTGCGAGTGATTGGGCGACCGTTCCAGCCAAGGTGTAATAGCCAAACATTTCCAGGCTCAACACGCGGGACAGGATGATTTTATCCACCTGCATCAATAACAAAACCAACAAGGTGGTTGCCATCATTCCGCTTGCAAATCGCCAAACCCTTTCCAGTTGACTCATGCAAAATTTGGATGGCTGGCTGAGCGACGGTAAATGGCGATAGGTAACAATAATAAATACTATAATGGTCAACACCGATACGATGCTTTGCCAAACAAAAAATAACTCTATGCTGGGCTTTACCCAAATTAAAATTGCAACTGCACCCAATGACCGCAAAGTAGCCGTACTGGCTCTTGCCAAATTCAGCAACACCTGCTGCTGCAAGCCAACTATCGCTCCATGGTAGAGGGTTTCAATGAACCTCAACGCTAGGACGAAACCCATCGCCGATATTGCTTGGGATACTGTTTCTAATGGCATTCTTTCCACCTTTAGCCAGTAGGTGGAAAGCCAAGTGGCAGAAAGCCAAACTACAAGTACGATTAAAAGTCCTATCGTAAAGGCTATCACTTCAAGACTACGCAATAAATCACGGATGGATTGGGCGGTATGCTCCCCAGCCGTGTAGCGCGCCATTTCCCGGTTCAGTGTCGGGTTCATACCCATGTCCAGCAAGCCTAGCCATGCCTGCAACATCACAAACAAGCCGATCAAGCCGTAGGCCTCCATACCTAGGTATTTGATATAAACGGGTACAAAGGCAATCTCCATCAGGGCCATCCATCCCTGCCCAAGATAATTTGCGAGTATGTTTTTCTTTAGCGACATTATACTACCCCCCTGTCTGCTTAACATATCCTCTTCAAGTAGCCGTCGGGGGCAACAGTGATCAACAATTTGTTCTCAATCAATTTGTCGATGCTAAAATTAAGCGGTTTTCCATCAAAGCCATGGCGTCCCTCCTCCTGCAAACGACGTAAATATTCCCATACGGCAGTTTTCGGATTATTACCCTTGCCCCAGGGGCGGTCGGGGAATAACTCGTCAGGCATATCCTCGATGATGGTATCGAACACTACGCAATAGCTATCTTGGCTGGTCAGGGGCGCGTAGGCCTCAAGTTCCGTCAATACATGCTCATGGGTGTGGTTGGAATCTAGGCAGACGAGCACCCGCTGATAATTTTTGGCAATTTCCTGTACTTCTGCTATGGTTTCCGGGGCAATGGAAGAGCCTTGAATCATGTCTATACGGTGCGAAAGGGGGTGCATATCGATAGCTGCGCGATTGTGGGCGCGGATGTCGATGTCGATGCCCAATACCCGGCGTCGCGGAATGCGTGGATTCAGTATAGCGCCTGACTCGACCGCCTCGCAATAATCCAGCAGGGCCAGCAGGGATGCGCTCATGATGAGCGAACCTCCATGGGCGATACCGGTTTCAATGATAAGGTCGGGCTTGACAGTCCAAATAATCTCCTGTACGGCGATCATATCTTGCGGATACTGGATGATTGGTCGGCCCAACCAAGAGAAATTATATGAGTATTTCGGTATGGTGCTGGCTACCATGAATCCCGCAGCTTTCCTGCCGATTTCGCCACTAGGATAAGCTTCGATTCGATCAGTGCATTCGTGCAGGAACATTTCTATCGGGTCAGTGTTCATTATAGCCGCTCTCGTGGATAGAAAAAAACTTCTGGGAAGAACCCCAGAAAGCCATAGGCTCGTAATCGGGATAAGGATAATAACCTAGGTTTAGCTCTATGCGGGCATTACGCTCGGCAATCCGATTTTCTGCCAATCTACGCAAGGAAATTGGTTTGCCGCTGCAACAGTTTATAATGCCCACCAATTCCGGGTGTTCGAGGATAATTACCAATCGCCGGGCGAGTTCTTCAACTGCCAGAAAGTCGCGCAACTGCTCACCGCCTGACATGTTGAATACAGGAGCGCCGAGGTCAATGGCCTTATCGAGTTGTACCAGCATGCTATTAGGGTTTTGACCTGGCCCGTAAAGATAGAAAGGTCGAATCCATTGCAACAGGAACGGATGCTGGCTTTGTACCTTTTGTAAAAACTTGCGTAGCGTATCCTTAGCCAAGCCATAACAATGGACGGGCTGTGTTAGCATGTCCTCATTCAGGCAACCGTACTGCATGCCGTATTCAGAACTACTCCCCGTGACCAACAAATGCTTGACACCTTGTTCTACGATGGATTTGAGAAAGCGGTAGTCGTGGAACAAGTTTTTTTCATAATGAAAGGGTGCTTGGTAATTTGGCAAGCCTTGCCAAGCCAGATGAATGAGGGCATCGACATTGCCAAAACAGGACGGCATACCCCCCGGATCAGCGTATACATCATATGGCACGAAGCGAACCTCATCGAACCACTGAAATTTTCTGGCAGACTCTGCCGAACGTGAAGTTGCGATGACAGTGTGTCCACGCTTTATTAATGCCGATACGGCATGGCGACCAATAAAGCCTGATGCCCCAGTAACCAGTACCTTCACAGGGAAACCTTCTGCGTCCGGCAAAGTTGCCATGCAGCCACAGAATCCAGCACACCGACCTTTTCGTAGAAAGCCAGAACTTTTAGTAAAGCATCCCCCCGCTCGCCGGCGAGAAGCGAGGCGTGGCGCATGGCAACTCCCAAGGTACCTTGCAGTTTGGCAAATCGTTCATTGATGGCAGCCAAGCGGGATACGGCTTGGGTGATCGCATTGATTTGCGCTGGAGTCAATCGCACAAGTAACTATCCGCCCTAGGTATGAAAAAATTTGTGCAATAATAACATATGATTACACTTTTAATTGATTTCAGTCAAAATTTACTCTTTCTTTTTCAATCACAAGAGGCCGATGCAGAATCTGGGTATGAATCGACCCAATATATTCACCGAGGATGCCGATAAAGAAAAGTTGTACCGCACCGATAAAAAAGAAACCGATGACAAGTGGGGCACTGCCTAATTGGAATTCCTGCCAATACATCAATTTATAAATCAGATATCCCATCGAGACCAAAAAGCTAAACCCTCCTATGCAAAAACCCAAGAAGATCGCCAATCTTAGGGGGATTTTGGAATGGCTGGTGATGCCAAGCATGGCGATATCGTAAAGCGTATAAAAATTATTCTTAGTTAATCCCCGTATTCTTTTGGGTTGGACATAGGCTATTTGTGCCACGGGAAACCCCAACTCTGATATTAAGCCTCGAAGATACGGATAAGGATCGTCCAACTTGCGGATTATTTCGATAACTGTCCGGTCATAAAGACCAAAGCCAGTAAAGTTTTGTAGTAATGGCACATTTGATATTCTGCAAATAAACTTATAATATAAGCGGCGGATAAGAAACATTAATGGGGTTTCATGGCTTTTTGGCTTCACACCCGCTACAGTAGGAAAGCCTTCCTCCCATTTCCTAACAAAATCGGCAATAATTTCTGGAGGGTCTTGTAAATCGGATGCCATACTAATAACCGCATCCCCTTTAGCTTGGAGCATGGCATACATTGGGGAACGAATGTGTCCAAAATTCCTTACATTGACGATCAATCTGACATGATTGTCTATAGCCACCAGTTCTTTGATTTTTGTTACGGTTTGGTCAGTAGATGCATTATCAATGAAAATATGTTCATATTGATAATTTGGTAATGATGCAAAAACCGCTTTGATTCTTGCGTAAAGTGCATGTACATTTTCTTCTTCGTTGTAACAGGGAGTAACAATGCTGATAAGTTTCATGGGAGTCCACTGATTGATAGTCTATAATTTCCAGTAAGTTCAATTGCCTTATCTAATCTAGTCCACACATCAAGCCCCAATTCTCCGCGAGCGCGGGAAATATCAGGGATGTAGCGATGGCGGATGCCATCAGCAGAGGGCTGCTGCGTGATAACCACCTCTTTTTCAGGTGCAAGAACATCACGCACCAAACATGCCAACTCAGCGATTGATATACTCTGGTCTGAGCCGACGTTGTATGCGAACCCTGCGGTTCCATTTGCCAACAAGTCGAGCAGCCAAACCGAGAGATCGGCCATGTAAAGGTAACTACGTTGTGAGGTTCCATCACCACTGACATGTATTGTGTTCGCATAAAGGGCATCACGTATAAAATTACCGACGGCGAAATGTTGGTCTAAAAGCAATTCCGGCCCAACGAAAGCGAAGCAACGGGCAATGACAGGTTCAATTCCGTATTCTCTGTAATATATTGTCCCCAACAATTCCATCATACGCTTACTCTCACCATAAGCACTCGTTATTGCATCCGTTGGACAGGCAAAGCGTGCGTCCTCTAGAATATGGCTGACATCATTAGGTTGGGGACCATAGACCGCGCCGGAACTTACCAGTAACACACGCTTTACCCCTGACTGTACGGCGAAATCTAGGACATGGCGAGTACCTAGGACGATATCGTCGAAAAATGCCAATGGCTTGACGTAATCCACAGCAGAAGTTTCAGAAGCTGCTTGGATAAGTAGATCGTACCTAGCTTTAGGATATTCAAAATTTTGCACATTGCCTTGAATGAAGGAAAGCCAGTGCAGTCCATGCCACTCACGGTGGGTGTCCAGGAACAGTTCGGGATTACGCGATAGAACAGTGACCGCAATGTCTGCACCTTGTTGGTTTAGCAAAGACAGTGCTGAGAGTATCCATAAGCCAAAAAATCCAGTGCCACCGGTAATGAACATGCGTTTACCAACAAGTTTGGAAACCTCTAAATGAGGTAACAATTGCTTCAGGCTTGACTCAACAATTATAGGTTGTGACATTACCATATCGGGGTACTTCGGAAACAATAATTCGGTACATGGAATGTTATCTTTTCATGTGAATAATATTAAATCTCTTCAAGCTTCCCATCCGCCAAAATCGCCGCACGTCCTTTGAAGCCCAATTCCCTCAAGGTTTTGGCTACTTCTTTGGAATAACCTGCCGCCATGATTAACACTGCTTTAGGATTTAATTCAAGCATTTGTTTGGGACTGACAATGGGTATCCCCCAAGCAGGATCCTGCCGCCCTTGCTTGCGCGGTGAGCTATCCGCAATGACCACAACACTATGCCGTCCAGACATTGCCAACAAGGTAAGTGCTTGATGGCTTGCCCCCCACAATGCCAGTGGGGCATTTTCAGGGTTTTCACAAAAATCTTTTAGCGCGGCAAATGCCGGGTCTCTTTTTTCCCAACCGGTCAAATCAACTTTTGGGAGAAGCCTTACCATCGCAGCAACATCGTCCCCACCCCAAACAGATCGCGTTTCTATCACCTCAAACCCTGCTAACCTCAACGTCAAACGCAATGTATCTTCAGTGAAATATGACAAATGCTCAGCGACTAGATCATGACTACGATTTAGCGACAAATCTTTCGAGAAGTCTGGCACTTCGATCAACCCTACGGCGTTAGGCCCACATGCCTCTCGCAGACGGCGCAAGAATTCAATGGGCCGAGTGGTGTGTTCTAAGAAATTGATAGAGACAAAAGCCTTTATCCTTTTGTCGGCAAGCGATCCATCCTGCGGGTGTCCGATTTCCATCCTGCGACCCTTTTCATTGCCGAGCTTGACCAATTCTTCCGAAGCTTCCAAACCAATAGGGTCAAACCCCGCTGCTTTTAAAATATCCAAGAAAAGTCCTTCTCCTGTGCCTATCTCCCATATCTGCCCACCGTCACTGAGAGCGAATCGAGCTTTGAATTCCCGAAATTGAGAAAGTCTAAAGGCTCTCATTTCCGCGCTTAAACCCGCTGCTGTCACCGCGTATTTCCAAGTTGCCACTGGTGGATCGGCTAATTGGAAATGCCCGCAATATCCACAACGCATTAAATTCAATGTCACCTTGTCCTGACCTTCAAACCCTAATTTGGGTAGGTCATTCACCGACCTTGCTGCACCGTTTATGACAAATTCAGGCTGTTGAAACGATTCCTGTGAGCATAGTCTGCATACGAAAGTTATGTTTTCCATCTGGGGTTTTTGCTGTCACTGTTCCCGAATCGCCAAAGACTCTTTTGCAAGTGGCACAATCATCTGTTCTTTAAGTTCTTCAAGGCTCAACAAGGGTGACATGTCCTCCAAAGGCATGGACAGCATTGAGCCATCAGCCTGTGGAAGTGCAGCCACTTTTGGGGCAAGTGATTCGTTGGGGATTAACCGCACATCCACTATCAGTGGCCGAGGATGTTTTATTGCTTCTGCTAGTTGGTGTTTCAGTTCACTGGCATCGGAAATGCGGAAGAAGGGAAGGTCGTAGGTGGCGGCCACCTTTTCCAAGTCCGGCAAGAATAGGCCAGCTTCCGGTCCAGTGCCCACAAAGCGCCCCTTGAAATAATTGCGTTGAGTGTTGCGGATGGAGGCATATCCTTCATTATTCATGATGATTAGGCAAATGGGCAGATTGAAGGCGCGCAGCGTAGCCAGTTCTTGAATGTTGAGTTGTAAGCTGCCATCGCCTTCAACAGCTACCATTGGTTTACACCCATTGGCAAAACAAGCACCTATCGCGGTGGGCAATCCATAGCCCATGGAGCCAAGCCCTGAAGTTAGAAAGATGCGCTGACCTGGTTTGTTGCGAAAGACTGTATAAAAAGCTTCCAATCCCAGTCCTGAACTTCCCGTACTGACAACCGTGTCTTCAGGGACGACATCGGAGAGGGCATCCATCAACTGATAATGGCTGATAAGTCCGTCAGATGGGAAAGGCTTGCCATCGTTTACCGAATAGCGCCGTTTCCACTCTGCGCATCGATTCTTCCAATCTTGCCAATCGGGATGGTCCGGAACCTCACTGTCCAGCCATGTTTCCAACAGTGATTTTGCATCGCTTTCAATCGCGAGGGCTATGTCCATATCCAAGCTTTCGATTTCCTTCTTATCAACATCTATAATGACCTTCTTCGCACCGCGTGCGAAACCTCGCGGGTTGAAGGCGGTTATTATGTTATCGGGCCGACATCCGATGCTGATAATCAGATCACAATTCTGAACGGCGAAATTGGGTGCACGCAAGGCAACGACACCGGGACGTCCCACATAGAGTGGATGGTCATAAGGAAACAGGTCAAGGGCGTTCCAAGTCGTAACAACCGGGATGCCCAGATTTTCAGTCAGTTGCTTGAACAGGATCGCTCCACCTGACAAGCGTATCCCATGCCCTGCCAGAAATAATGGTCGTTGGGCTTGGTTTAATAAATCCAATATTTGTGCAATTTGCTGCTTAGTGGCCTTAGGAGTAGGGGCGGCTGAAGGTTCCATCTGCCAATGTGGCAGCGTTGTAGGATCTATCGGTGCGCCCTGAACATCAAGAGGGACATCTATCCAGACGGGGCCAGCCCGTCCGCTTCGCGCCAAGTAGGCAGCCCGCTCCATCTCGATGCGGATTTCTTCTGGAGATTCCACTGTTATGGCATACTTGGTGATCCCCTTTACCATTTTGATGATCTCGACTTCCTGCACACCTTTCTGTCGCAAAGGGGCGTCGCGCAACATATCCGCGCGCTTGACCTGACCAGAAATAATCATCAAGGGAACTGATTCAATCCAAGCACCGGCGACGGCTGTGATGGCATTGGTTGCACCTGGACCACTGGTGACTATCGCTACCCCGATATTTTCGTTAATGCGTGCATAAGCCTCGGCTGAGATGGCGGCTGCCTGCTCATGAAGACATGCGACAACCTGCAAGCGTGGACACTTCCCGACCCCATCAACTAGGTACATGGCCCCTCCTCCCGGAAGGAGGAAGACATGACCAACACCGAGATCGGCAATGAAGTCGGCGATGAAGTCTGCAACACGATAAGATTCGGTCACCAGTTTCACTCCATCCAATAAGTCAGTAAAGTTTTTCTTTGCTTGTTCGCCATAATTGCCGAGTCCACATAGTAGGAATCGTCTTTGAAGTGCGTGGTTGAAATCTCCTCAATGACAGCTCCAGTATCACTTGTCCATGCGTGATGCATTCCAGGTTCGACCGTCACCACATCCCCTGGCTTACAAAGTTTTGTTACACCATCCAATTCAAGCATTACATTACCATAGAGAATATGAAATGTTTCTTCCTTGTGTTTGTGATACTGTTCGGGATGCGATTGCCCAGCAAAGGTGACAAGTAATTTTTTGCAATAACCCCGGTTGACGACGGTCAAGAGAGTCAGCCCTACCTCGTCAAACTTGTCCAATCCATGATGGTGGGAGATTTCCAGATCGGCGCTTCCAGGGACAACGACCCCACTTTTTTTAAGGAATTCTTTCACCCGCTGCACGATAGTCCAGATTTTTTCTCGGGCGTCCTTTTGTTCTACGTTCCCGGGTTTGATCGGTTCGTCCGTGTTGATATCTGTTGTGGCTGTATATTGGTTGTATTTAGACCAATCGTTTGCCGTATATTGCCCTTCTTTTGGTGGAAATGCAAAATAAACATCCTCTCGTCGTAACGAATCGCCCTTGCGAACCAGCCTATTGACAAAAACTCCACGTCGCAAGGAGAGTAAACTTGCAGCCTCCGTTGGATTAACCGGTAATCGGGCAGTTCCAATACCGCAGAGAGTGACAGCTTTCTGAGCGGCATCCAACCAGGCATCAACCTGTTCTGGGGATGCCGAATATGCGTTAAGAGGATATTTATCTGTTGCCACTCCGACATGCTTTTCAAAAATGGTGGCACCTTTGGCTACAGCAAGCTTAATCATATCCGTGTCAGTTGGGTCTTCATGTGTGGAAAAACCAATGCGAACATCAGGATAACGGCGTTGTAGGAAGTCAATCTGGGACAGATGCAAATGCTCGTCGGGTGTTGGGTACTCACCAACACAATGTAATATGGCAAATTCCTTGCCGCGATGCGCAAGAAAACTCACTACCTTATCAATATCTTCCAACGAAGCGCCAGCAGTTGAAGCAATGATGGGCTTTTGTGTTTGCGCTACACGTTCAAGCAATGGCCAGTCCGTAAAAGAACAACTTGCAATTTTTATTATGTCAAGGTTCTGCGATTCGATAACATCCACGGATACTTCGTCAAAGGGCGTTGCCATTACCAGAAAACCCTGATTACGGATTTCTGAGACGAACTGATCGAAGTCTGCCCTAGATAATCGAGTCTCAGAGAATCTCTTTATATATTTCACATCTTCGCGACTTTTCATCGCTGGATGAATAAAAGTGTCCAAGTCTCTGTATTGAAGTTTGAACGCAAAGTTAAATTGATATTTCTTGCAAACATCACCGAATGCACGAATTACTTTTATTCCATGCTTTATGTCACCCATGTGATTGTTTGCCATTTCCAGCACAAATAAGTTTTCTGGAATTTTATTTATCATCATTCACCTTTTTAAATTACATTGAAACATCAGATATTCAGGAGAAAATACCAAATATTGTTCTATTTTGTGGGCAAGGAAATCCAACATATTGGGACATGCCCTGGGCAACACCCTGCTGTAAACCCTGTAACAGGCCTTTCTGCTCTCCCTCGCGTGGCTATGGTGGACATGATGGCTTCCCCTCGTGCAAAAATTTGTTGGACCGCAATGGTTAAGTTCGGTGCGGCTGAGTTTGTCGGTGCCCCGCGACAGGTAGCGCAGGACGGTGTGGAGGTAGTCCAAGCCGCTATGTTGCCGGGGCAGGTCTTTCAGCAACCCTAGGATAACCCGGTAGCCGTTCGGGCAGTTCGTCCCGGAAGATGTACTTCATCACCAATAGCGCGGCCTGCAACAGGACACCGCCGCGCAGTTCCGCGTCGGTGAATTCGTCCGTACCCTTGGTGTTCTTCGTGGACGATTCTTTTGGTGGATTCGATATTGTAAATCACCTAAAGGGAAAAGCTTACTCCCTTGCTTGAGTGCCATGAACCCTTAGCCACTCGGTTAATTCACCCACTTCGGACCAGTCAAAAATTGCTTCTGCCAAGTCTTCCAGTCTTTCAACCGGCAATGATGGCAATTGTACCAGCAACGGGCCAAGTTCGGGATGGATGCCGAATTTTCGCCTTAATAAGCGCGTCACTAGAGAAACGCATTCTTCCTGCCGCCCTTCCTGCTGACCTTCCTGCCGCCCTTCCTGCCGCCCTTCCTGCTGACCTTCCAGCCGGGCAACCTGACATTCTTGCCTAATTATCTGTCCTAGACCCATGATTTCACCTGCTTCGTTTAGGTAGTGTGTGCGGAATTCGAGGGTTTCCTCTTCGCTAAGATTCGCATAATAGTCGATAAAGCCTTGTAGGTCGGGCGAGTCTCTTTTCGCCCGACAAAACCGCTGAAATATCGGGCAATAAAAGCCTGTTTAGAGCGTAGTCGTAGGGACGATGCCCAACTTTTTTATAACCATATTTTGGAAAAATCGAATAAAACGCTGCACTTGCCCAAGTGGAATTCAACAGTGTCCTTACTGGCATCCAACAGTTTTATATAGCGCCCTTCTTGCAAATGATAGACTTTGGCAAGCCTTTCATTCGGGTCGACGATTATATAGTACCGCACACTTTCCTGCTCGTAGAGATTGAATTTGGTGATACGGTCTTTTTTCGCTGTGGACTTTGAAAGTATTTCAAAGATGAGTGTGGGGGCTTTACTTAGATAGGCCGCTTGTTCCAACTCACCGCAAACCACCAGATTGTCTGGCTGGACCGTCGTTTCTTCATCTATTTTCCAGTCAACGGGCAGCAGCGCATGGCATTCTTGGCAATTTTCCAACGCACGCGCCAACTGGCTGGCAATATTTTGGCTGATAGCCTGGTGCATGATGTTGGGTGTGGGGCTCTTGGCATGGGCCACACCGTGGATCAACTCCCAGCGGCCTTCCCATTGCACATAGGCTTCGTAGTTATAGTGCGGCAAATCTTCAAAATTCAAGTTACTCATCGTTTATCCCTTGGCGAAATCTGCGCGATAAGATGTTCTCATCTATACACCTAGGAAAACTTCAATTTTTTCGCTCGCAAACGTCAGCATGTCCTCACTCAACCCCGGATATACCCCAATCCAGAAAGTATTATTCATCACTCTATCGGTATTGACCAACTCGCCGCTGACACGGTAGTTCCGTCCAACCATATAAGGCTGGCGGGTTAGATTGCCCGCAAACAGCAAACGAGTGCCTATTTTGTGTTGATTTAGATAACCAAGCAAATCCACACGGCTGATGCCAGAGCCTTCTCTAATCGTGATCGGAAAGCCAAACCATGAAGGCTCGGAATTGGCAGTGGCTTCGGGTAGGATAATGAATTCTTCACAGCTTTTCAGGCGTTGCTTGAGGAAGTCGAAGTTGCGTTTGCGTGTCTCGATGAAACCCGTCAACCTATCCATCTGTGCCAAGCCACAAGCGGCTTGCATATCGCTGATCTTTAAGTTGTAACCTAGGTGTGAGTAGGTATATTTGTGGTCGTAGCCATAAGGCAGTTCGCCCAGTTGCCAGTCAAAACGCTTGCCGCAGGTGTTGTCTTTGCCGGGGGCGCAGAAGCAATCCCTTCCCCAATCGCGGAATGATTCTATGATGGGCCTTAATGCGGGATTATTGGTGAACACTGCCCCGCCTTCGCCCATTGTAATATGGTGGGCGGGATAAAAGCTCAAAGTGCCGATGTCGCCGAAAGTGCCAACGAGCTTCCCGCCGTAGGTCGAACCCAAAGCATCGCAGCAATCTTCAATCAACCAAAGATTGTATTTCTTCGCCAAGACCGTCACGGCTTCGAGGTCGTAGGGATTGCCGAGGGTATGCGCCAGCATGATCGCCTTGGTTTTTGGCCCAATAGCTTCCTCAATCTTGGCAGGGTCGATGTTGTAGGTTGGAATATCCACATCCACGAAAACCGGCACTGCGCCGAATTGTAGGATGGGATTCACCGTGGTCGGGAATCCGGCGGCAACACTGATCACTTCATCGCCCTGCTTGACGGCGCGGTCTCCCAACTTGTGGGAAGTGAGGGCTAGGAATGCCAGCAGATTGGCAGAGGACCCGGAGTTGGCGGTCAGCACATGGCGGACACCGATGAATCGGGCCAGCCGTTTTTCGAAAGCATCATTAAACCGACCCGTGGTCAGCCAGCCGTCCAACGCTGCCTCGACCATGTTTTGCATTTCGGGTGTGCCAACCACTTTGCCGGAGGGGGGGATGGCGGATTGGCCGGGGGTGAAGGTTTGAGGCGGTTTAGTGGCATGCTGAAATTGATCGACTTGGTAGGCAGTGATTTGACGCAACGCAGCATCCAAGGTGGCCGGTTTGACTACACCCACTTTCCCCACAAAAAAACGCGGGGGGAACACCCTCTGTTGGCTGACCGGGAAGACGGTCGTTTGATGAATCTGGCCTTCCGCCAGATCATCGGGGCCAATTAGAATTTGATAGGGTTCATTCCATTGACCAAGCTTGGAATTGCCTGGAATGCCTTGGACATCCCCCCTGCTGTTAGGCAGGGAGGTCACCAATACCGGGCGTGGCTTGCCTGCCGAACCGTCAACAAAAGGTATTTTGAAGATATGAATAGTCCCAGGTTTTACTGTTTCAGACATTGAGGTAATTCTCCCAAATGGCATCCTCTTCGGGATCGTCCGGGGTGGTCGCGGCGAAGACCGCTAAGTTAAGATTGTCTTCATCATCCAATTCGGCACACTCCTCTGTTACCAGGATTGGCAGAACGATCACGTCGAATTCATCGCCCATATCATCCGGGATATCAATATGCAAACGATGGTTTGCATCAACGCGCAATCTCTCGTGAAGTACTTCATGTCTCATTAATGCATTCTCACATTCGGCTTTATCAGGAAAACTTAGAATCCGGCGGCGCAGAATACGCTTCGATTTGCTGAATCGTTTTCTGACGCATATTATCTCCGTGTTTATAGGCAATATACCAGTCCACAATAGCCTCTAGGGCGGATTTTAAATTCCAGCGGGGTTGCCAGCCCAATTGAGAGTGGGCCTTTGAGCAGTCAAGCCTTAAAAAGCTTGCTTCGTGGGGTTGGGGGTTGTTGTCAATTTCCCAACACGCACCCTCCCCCCAGCGTTGGGTAAGCTGTTCCACGATCCATTGAACGGATCGTGCGTCAAGTTCGTGTGGCCCGAAATTCCAACTTTCACAGTATGCTCCGTGCCCGTTGTAGAGATGTTCGGCCAATACTAGATAACCGCTCAACGGATCCAAAACATGCTGCCACGGTCGAATGGCTTGGGGGCTACGAATGCGCACCGATTCGCCTTGGGCGATGGAGCGCATGATGTCGGGAATCAGCCGGTCCAGTGCCCAGTCACCGCCTCCGATGACATTGCCCGCCCGCGCACTCGCCAACGCGATGCCGTGTTCATCATATTTGACGGGATTGAAGAATGAATTTCGATACGCCGAGGTCACCAATTCGGCACACGCCTTACTGCTGCTGTAGGGGTCATAACCGCCGAGCGGTTCATTTTCACGGTATCCCCAGACCCATTCCTTGTTCTCGTAACACTTGTCGGTGGTGACATTGACTACGGCTTTGACACTTTTGGCTTGCCGTATGGCCTCAAAAAGATGGACGCATCCCAACACATTGGTTGCATACGTCTCGACCGGGTTGTCATAGGAATAGCGGACGAGCGGTTGGGCGGCCATGTGGATGACGATTTCAGGCATCGCCTTGCCCATGGCTTGGTTCAGTGTGCTGGCATCGCGTACATCACCGATAATGGAGTTCATCCCGTCTGCCAGCTCGGCCACCTCGAACAGACTGGGGTGGGTCGGTGGCTTGAGCGCGTACCCGGTCACCTCAGCACCTAGTTGCTGTAGCCAGAGACACAGCCAACCGCCCTTGAATCCGGTGTGGCCAGTGACGAAGACTTTTTTCCCATGCCAGAAACTTGCGTTCATTCCCAAATCTTCCAAGGTGCTTTGTTGGCTTGCCAAAGTCCTTCAAGGTGGGTCTTGTCCCGCAGGGTATCCATCGGTTGCCAAAAGCCATGGTGAAAGAAAGCGTTGAGCTGACCGTCACTGGCCAAGCCTGCCATGGGTTCCCGCTCCCAAAGCGTGTCGTCTCCCGCGATGTAGTCAATGACCTTGGGCGAGAGTACGAAGAAGCCCCCGTTAATCCACGCTCCGTCGCCTTGGGGCTTCTCTTCAAAATTGAGAATCTTATGGCCTTCCAGATTTAACGCACCAAAGCGGCCTGGTGGTTGAGTGGCTGTCAACGTTGCCAGTTTGCCTTCCTGGCGATGAAAGTCAATCAGTCGGTTGATGTCGATATTGCCAACGCCGTCGCCATAAGTGAGGCAAAAGTCTTCATCACCGAGATATTTCCGTATACGCTTGATGCGTCCCCCGGTCAGCGTATTGTCGCCAGTATCGACGAGGGTTACACGCCAAGGCTCGACGTAATTTTGGTGGACATCCATGCGATTGTTGACCATGTCAAAAGTGACATCCGACATGTGCAGAAAATAATTGGCGAAATATTCTTTGATGAGATAGCCTTTGTATCCGCAACAAATAATAAATTCGTTTATCCCATGCGCGGAATATATTTTCATTATATGCCAAAGAATAGGCTTGCCACCAATTTCCACCATGGGTTTTGGTTTTACTAGGGTTTCTTCGCTAATTCGCGTACCCAAACCACCCGCAAGTATGACTGCTTTCATAGAATTGAGAGAGCATTGTTTATATTGATTGGACAGGTCATCAGCATGCCAGTATTAAAGATTCATAGGTTTTGTAAGTTATGATTAAGCAGGGTTTGCGAGTCTGTGAGGCAAGCCCTGCACACTATTTGGCATGACGCAGTGCTGTTAGGCTGTTGGATCCCATTATCCTCTGATGGGCATGCAACTGTCAACCATTACCCGGCAGCCATTCCTCATGGGTTAAAAATGGCACTATCGGTAGTCTAGTCCCGCTCCGTCGCCGGGTCTAGCTCAATCTTCCAAACCATATCGCTTCATGACTTCTTCAAGTGGCACCGTCTTGGTTCGGCCTGCCCGGATTTCCTCTAGCCGCCCCATCTGCTGAAATGGCAGTGCCAGCCCGGATGCCAAGGCAACAGTTGGCGGCGGACGATCAAGGAACAGCGCAGGGGTGTGCTTGCATGCTTGAAGGAAACGCCAAGTCTGAAACCCGACCTTGGCAAGCCGGATTGGTGGGCATGGGTATGGTCAGATGCCATCGGCCTTGCCGTCAAGGAGACCGGGCTGGATTGTTTCCCCGAGTCCTGCCCGTGGACCTTCGAGCAAATCATGGATCCGGATTTCTGGCCTTCCTCGTCGGCTGGCAATGCGTAGCTGTGTTAACCGCGTATTTCTGCATCCTTGGTGCCGCTTGCCAATGTTGGCGATGGCATCATTCACGGTGATCCCGCCATACGCGGCGCGTTCAAGATCGCTGAGCAAGCCACGCGGCGCGAAGTGCGCCTTTGGCGATGAATTCCGGCGGCGGTTTTCCTTTTGTTGCGCGGTCTGCCGCCATCGCACCACGCCGGTTTCGGTGCGCTTCCTCGGGCGGCGCGTCTATTTAGGGCTGTCGTGGCGTTGGCCTCGGCCATGGCCGCCGGGCTTTCCGGCCCGCGCATCGGCAAGCTGGTCGCAGGGCTGGGCGTGCCCCTTCTGACTTTGCGGCGCTGGCGGCAGTGGTGGCTCGACGACTTTGTGCGGACGCCGCTGTGGCGGGCGAAACGGGGGCTGTTCATGCCGCCAGTCGACGAATGCCGGTTGCCGGCGTGCCTGTTGCCGTGCTTTTCCGCTGCCGACGAGGCCGGGCGATGGGTGCTGCTGTTGCGCTTCCTAGCCCACAAAGCCATTAACTTAAGACGCATGTCATTGATTATATTGCACAATGGAGCAACCATATAAAACCATTGCCTTCAGGACTTGCTGCCAACCTGAATAAGGTGCAAAGTAGAGCTTTAATCATTGCAATGCCCCTATTAAAAAACCATGCCTGTCCGTCAGCCAAGCGTTGATCCACGATGCAGACTTCAAAGCCCGCCACCGCCAAAAGGCGACGGATTTCACCCGGTCGCGCTCCCTGGTCTTTCCGCTGGTGATGCTGTTCGTGCTGCGCAAGGGCGTCAAGTCGATCCAGTTGATGGTCAACGAATGG